>ERZ507075.9-NODE-9-length-266817-cov-15.2034_pt1 | contig 266817 bp, 240 predicted proteins | sample MGYA00512863_ERZ507075 | MGnify/ENA metagenome assembly ERZ507075 | reverse complement strand
CAGCCCTGCCATTATCATAGAAGAGCTGCTTTTACAGAGATTTCTTCACACACTCGCACATTCATAATCAGACCATGCATTCCGCATTGGCATAGCCGTACATAAAGCCATACTCAAAAAGCCCGGCACACCATAGTGCCGGGCCGGGCCCCAGTCTTAAGTCAGTCCATCCTGATTTCATGTATTAATTCCATGAATTGATTTCATGCACTAACCTTCACGTATCAGCCATTTTCCTACCGTATAAAATTCGTTCGTTTCTTTTCCTCTGTCTCAGGCAGCGTAACTCCGGCAGCTTTTCCGGCCTCAATGGATTTGAGCATCCAGGCCATGTTCCTGCCCAATACGCGCATAATCTGCATGCCTTCCTCATCCTTTTTTACATCATCCGGACATTGCCCGTGCACCATATTCCAGTACTGGGAGGACACTACCGGCATCTGCGTAATCATAAAATATTTGTTCAGCTGGTCCAGGGTGGCAGTTGTTCCGGCCCTTCTGGCAGAAGCAACGGCTGCTCCCGGCTTATGGGCAGCAGCACTGCTTCCGGAATAGAAGAAACGGTCCAGAAAGGAGGTGATAGCCCCGCCGGCCGAAGCATAGTGTACCGGTGAACCCACAATCAGTCCATCGCTCTGCCTCATCTTCTCCACTGCTTCGTTAACCTTGTCGTCACTGTAAATGCATTTTCCAAGCTTACCGCATGCGCCGCAGCCCATGCATCCGTGGACAGTCCCGCCGCCCACATGCATAATCTCTGTTTCAATGCCGGCCTGGTTGAGCTCTCCCGCCACCTCTGCAAGGGCTGTGTAGGTACACCCCTTCTCATGGGGACTTCCGTTTAACATTAATACTTTCATTTCCTATTCCTCCTTTATGATATTCAGTATATCATCTCTTGTCAGGCTGCCAAAGGATACCGTACCCTCAGGCACTACTGCATCCGCCAGATGGCTCTTGGCTTCCTGAAGCTTTAAGATGTTCTCTTCTATGGTATTTCTGGTAATCAGTTTATAGACCGTTACCTGCTTATCCTGGCCTATCCGGTGGGTTCTGTCTGTGGCCTGGTTCTGGGCAGCCACATTCCACCACGGGTCATAATGGATGACGATATCCGCCGCAGTCAGGTTAAGGCCGGTCCCCCCTGCTTTCAGGCTTATCAGGAATACCGGCACCTCATCCTTTCCAAAATCTCCCACCAGCCGGATTCGTTCTTCCTTGGAGGTGGCACCTGTCAGCACGTGGCTTTTGATTCCCTCCTTCTCAAACCGTGTATGAATAATATCCAGCATAGAGGTAAACTGGGAAAACAATAATATCTTATGTCCTCCCGCCACACCCCTTCGCACCAGGTCCATACAGGTCTCCAGCTTGGCGGAGCTGCCCCTGTAATTGTCGTAACATAACCGCGGGTCGCAGCAAATCTGCCTCAAGCGCATGAGCTCCGCTAAAATCTGGAGCTTTCCTTCCCCAGCCTGTCCAAAACCGCCGGTGCTGAACTTCTCTTTAAACTTGGCCGCATTGGCTGCATATAACTTTTTCTGCTCCGTTTCAAAGTTGGAGTAAACCACCTCCTCCATCTTATCCGGAAGCTCCTTTAATACATCCTTCTTTACCCGCCTCAGCACAAAGGGGCCTATGAGGCGCTTCAGCCGTTTGAGGGCAGTCCCGTCACCCTCTCTTACGATAGGAATTTCATATTCTCTCTTAAAGAACTGGCTTCCAAAGAGAAAGCCCGGCATGAGATAATCGAAAATACTCCACAGCTCTCCCAGCCGGTTTTCAACAGGCGTCCCTGTGAGGGCAAACCTGGTCTGCACATCCAGGGACTTCACTGCCCTGGCGCTCTGTGTGGATGCGTTTTTGATATACTGCGCCTCATCTATGACCTGATACCGGAAATGGATGGCTTCATATAAGCCTACATCTCTTCTCAGCAAATCGTAGGACGTCACAATAACCTGATAGTCCTGCGGATTTCTTCCCACCTCATTTAAAAGGACCTCCCGCTCCGAACTGCTTCCCACCACGGATAATACCTTAAGGTCCGGCGCAAAACGACGTATCTCATGCTCCCAGTTGTAGACCAGGGAGGCCGGGCATATAATCAGGGACGGAGACTGTTCGCCTGATCCATAGGCGTCCTCCAAAAGGGCAATAATCTGTATGGTTTTTCCCAATCCCATGTCATCGGCCAGGATACCCCCGAATCCGTAACTGTCCAGGGTCCGCAGCCAGACATACCCGATTCGCTGATACTCCCGCAGAACACCTCTGAGTCTCTCCGGCGCAGTAAAATCACTGTCCTCCACAGACTTGACCGACCTTACCATGGCCTTTAGCATCTGATCCCTGTAATAGGTTACACCGGTACTCTCCTTAAGCAGATAATCCAGATAGAAGGCACGGTAAGCCGGCAGACGGACCTTGCCGCTCTGAAGCTCCTTTCTGGTCACTCCCAATTCCGACGCCATGCGGCTGATGACCGTGAGTCCGCCTTCATCCAGTCCCAGAAATTGTCCGTTTTTCAGCCTGTAGTACTTCTTTTTCTGGCTGTAGGCTGCCAGTATCCGGTTCAGTTCCTGGCTATTCATGTCACCCATATCCACGTCCAGTTCCAGCCAGCCGCCGGCAGCGGAAGCACCCACAGTAACCCTGGGAGGCGCCAGAACCTTCCACTGACGCAGGTTCTCAGACACATATACATCTCCCATGGAACGGAATTCGTCCATTCCTTCTGTCATAAGACGGTAAATCTCATCCTCGTCATTCCTTATGACCAGCCGTATCCCCTCCGGGTCCTTGTACTTGAAATATTTATGGATAAGCTGGCTTACCCTGAACTCCCCTGGCACATCGCGGCATATTGTCCTGGGAAGATTCTCGTCTTCCAGGGGATGGAATACATAGCTGCCGTAAGCAAGGGATGGTTCCATCACCAGAGCCCCATCCTCCCCTGTGTCAAACCGGAAGGATACCTTTAAGGGCTCCGGCTCATAATCTTTAAAGTCCACGTCCTCCAGCATAAGACGGCAATACGGAAGAATATGCTTGATAACACGCTCATAGAACAGCGGAATATCTCTCTGCCCCACCATCACGCTTCCATCCCGCTCCATGCACATCTGCTCCATGAACAGCCCCATGACCTGGGTGCATGACTCGCTGCACCGGTAAATCCTCTGGCCGGACACCACGTACAGAAACCGCTCCCCGCGAAAGCATCCCGCCACCTGCCTTGGCCCTTCGCTTCCTTTCATTGGCGCCACTCCCATAAGGCTGGCTTTCAGGCCGTCCCTTCCCGTCTTCTCCACCTTAAGTGCGGCCACTGGATCAGAATCCTCCATATCCATCATGACCCGGTTCCCGCCGGGAAGCTGGACCTTTGCGGTCCGGCCAGCCATTATTTCAAAAAACCGATCCCGGTTCATACGATTTAGGGTCAGGCTGCGGACTGCTTTCTGGTTTTGTACCCCTCCCATAAGCAGGGCCAGCAGTTCCCTGCTGCTGTCTGTAAAAGCCGATTTGTGGTGATGAAAGGACAGGTCCTTTCCATAGGCCACATGGGCGCCATTTTCAACGGCCTCCTTAAAGGCCCTCAAATCGCGTACAGCATAAAAACGGGTAATTCCCACCTCAAACTCCAGACGCGTGTCTTTACCGTCCAGAATCAGCACCGGCTCCAGCCTTACCTGAGCGTCCACCTCCTCTGCCAGAATCAGGGCCACCTCCCGGTTGGTGTATTCCCGAATCATGGTGTGAACCTGGGAGGATGTATGAACCGTTGGTTTGGACGCCTCCTCCCTCTGCTGATTATAATACGCAAAAAGGGCCTCCCCATGGGCGCACATTCCCCTGTAAGAATTCCCTTTGCTGCAGGAACAGGAGTAATCCCTTACTCTTCCGCTTCCCAGATATAAATTTACCTCAAATGTTTCCCCCTGGTCTTCAACCAGGCCTTTCACACCAGCCTCCCCCTTCCAGAAGCTGCTGGTGTTCATCCTGACAATCTTCATCTGCTTCATGCATCCTTTCAGCGGGATTCCTGATACCCCTGCCCCAAGGCAGGACGTATCAGCATCCCAGGACATCCCCGCGGTTACATGCGCTCCGGAGCCTCGATTCCCAACAGTCCGATGCAGGCCTCCAACACCCGTCTGGTAAGGGAAATAAGGCCGATATAGCTCTCTTTCCTTGCCTCATCCTCCTCTGCCAGAATCTTGGTGTCGTGATAAAAGCTGTTAAAAGCATTGGCCAGCTCGTAAATGTACTGGCATATCTTATGAGGCGCTGTCTCCGCAAAGCTGTTTTCCAGAACCTCATTATACCTGGCCAGCATAAGCATCAGGGCCTTCTCCGAACTTCCGGTGCAGGCAAGAATCTTCTTCTCAGCAGCATCCTGGCTGACCTGGCCTCCGTTCTCCCTGTACTTGGCAATAATGGACTTGATTCTCACAATGGTATAAAGGATGTACGGACCTGTATTACCCTCAAAGGAGGTAAAACGCTCAATGTCAAAGACATAATCCTTGGCAGCCTGATTGGACAGATCGCCGTACTTCAGGGCAGCCAGCCCTACCACAGCCGCCGTGCTCCTGGCCTCGTCCTCTGATACGGTCCTGTTCTCCATGATTCTCTGGTATACCGCCTCATTGATTTCCTCGATGAGCTTTTCCAGACGCATGACTCCGCCCTCACGTGTCTTAAAAGGCTTTCCGTCCTTCCCGTTCATGGTGCCGAATCCCAGGAAAATCATGGGGGTATCTTCCTTCACAATACCGGACTTTTTAGCCACCCTGAACACCTGCTCAAAGTGCATTCCCTGGCGTTTATCCACCACATAAATATAGCGGTCCGGCTTAAAATCCTGTTCCCGTTCCACAATGGTGGCCAAATCGGAGGTGGCATAAAGAGAAGCCCCGTCAGACTTACGGATCAGGCAGGGAGGAATCTCCTTGGTGTCCGTATCCCGGGCCACATCCACTACCAGAGCACCTTGGCTCTCATGGGCCAGCCCCTTATCCAACAGCATCTGAATCATGTCCCCGATGTAGGGTTCCGCGTCGCTTTCACCCTTCCACAAATCGAATTCCACGTTCAGGTTCGCGTAATTTTTCTTAAGATCAGCCACAGAAACAGCCATGATATGCTGCCATATTGCCCGGAATGGGGCATATCCTCTCTGAAGCTTCAGAGTCGCCTGATGAGCCCTCTCCTTAAACACCTCATCCGCCTTGGACTTGGCGCTGGCCGCAGGATATATCTCCTCCAGCTCGCTGATGGTAAAGGGCGCCTCCTGGGGAAATGGCCCCTCAAAGGATTCGTCAAAATACACCAGCTCCGGCTTCCTGTCCCTGAGTTCCTCAATGATAAGGCCCATCTGCAGTCCCCAGTCCCCCAGGTGCACATCACCAATCATATGGTGGCCCAGGAAACGGCCCATACGCTTTATGCTCTCCCCGATAATAGCCGCCCGCAGATGACCCACATGGAGAGGCTTTGCCACGTTGGCCCCGCCGTAATCCACGATAACAGTCTCAGGCTTCTCAGGTGCTTCCAGTCCCAGCTTATCTGCCCGGGCCATGGAACCCGCATACTCTGCCAGAAACTCCTCGGACAGCTTCAGGTTGATGAAACCCGGCATCACAGCCACTGCCTCGGAAAAAACAGGGTGGGAGCCGCCGGAGACCAGATGTTCCACCACCTGGTTCGCTATATCAATGGGCTTCTTCTTATATGCCTTAGCCGCTGCCATGGCACCGTTGCACTGGTACTCGCACAGGTCGGGACGGTTGGATAAAACCACCTTTGCGAATGAATCCTCATATCCGCTGGCTGTGAATGCCTGTTTTAATTCCCGCTCCATCATATCCAGAATCTTATTCACAATGTATACTCTCCTTTACTGTGACAATAGGTCTTTCCTTTTCCCGGAAAGTTAAAAACTGCCCCGGCATATACCGGAGCAATTCTTACAAACCGCCTCCCAGAGCGCATCTGTCAAATTGTATTATACGCGTGACAGATATTCGCCGGTTCTGGTGTCAATCTTAATCTTATCGCCGATTTCTACGAATAACGGTACGTATACGGTTGCACCGGTCTCCACGGTTGCCGGCTTGTTGGCACCGGTTGCGGTATCGCCCTTGAAACCTGGCTCTGTCTCAGTAATCTCCAGCTCAACAAACAGAGGAGGCTCTACAGAGAATACGTTGCCATTGTAAGAGCAGACCTTGCATACTTCGTTCTCCTTCACGAACTTCAGGGCATCGCCGATGATATCCTGGTTCAGGGCTACCTGGTCATAGGTCTCCTGGTTCATGAAATTATATAATTCTCCGTCGGCATACAGATACTGCATGTCCACTCTGTCAATCCTGGCCTGAGGGAACTTCTCTGTAGGACGGAAGGTGCGCTCCACCACGCCGCCGTTGATTACATTTTTTAATTTTGTACGCACGAAAGCTGCGCCTTTACCTGGCTTAACATGCTGGAATTCCATAATCTGGACAACCTGTCCGTCAATCTCCAGTGTAATGCCATTCCTAAAATCACCTGCTGATATCATAAAGATATTCCTCCTTGAGTTCGTTCATGGCGCTTGCCTAAGCGCCCCATAAGTCTTTAATCTTTTATATTCTATACTATGTAGGGAGCATTTTCAAGTTCTTTTTTAACGGCAGTATAAATTTCTCCCTTTTTAGTATGTTTTATCCGCTGCCCTGCGGTAAATCTCTTCCACGATATCATCCACTCCCCGTCCATTCACGTCCACAATGATGTGAGAAGCTTCCAGGTAATGGGGTTTTCTCGACTCCAGAAGGCTGACGATACGGCCCATTACATCACTGGCGTGGAGCATGGGGCGGTCCGACACATCGGCTCCGATTCGTTCCATGACAGTCTCCGGCAGTACATCCAGATATACCACGGTCCCCAGCTGTTTGAGAAGCGCCCGGTTTTCCGCCCTGAGAGGCAGACCGCCGCCCACGGAAATCACCGACCTGCCCCCCTGCTCCAGCAGTTTCTCCAGTACACCTGTCTCCAGACGCCGGAAGGCTTCCTCTCCCTGGTTGGCAAATATGTCGGATATGGCCATACCGGCGGCTGCTTCAATCTCCTTGTCCGTATCGATCAAGGGCATCTGGTAACGTGCTGCGAAATGCTCTCCCACGCTGGTCTTTCCGGCACCCATGAAGCCAATGAGAATCAGGTTCTCTCCCCGGCCCTCCCCGGCCTGTTTCTTTATCAGGTAATCTTCTATCATCTGCTTTGCCGTTTCTATGGCGGCGCTGTCCACCTTCACCTGGGGATTCCATAATTCATAGGCAATCACGCCCTGATATATAAGCATGTCCAGGCCGTTCACCGCCCTTCCCCCTGCTTCCTCCACCATTTTCATAAACCTGGTCCTGGCGGGCGTATAGACTATGTCCACACCGGTATGAATCATCTCATAGAACCGGGGATTATCAATAATGACATCCTCCACCTGGGGATGCATGCCCACGCTGGTGGACTGTACAGCCAGATAACCGTTCTTTCTGACAGGAAGATTCCTGTATCCCTCCAGGGGCAGGGCCTCCGCCAGACCGCTGCCGGTCAGCGTGTTGATATAGCCGGCCAGCTCCCTGGCCCTGGCTTCATTCCGGTTGAGGATATGGATTTTTGCAGCCCCGCCCTTTGCCAGCACATAGGCTGCTGCCTTGGCCGCTCCTCCGGCTCCCATGAGCAAACAGTGTTCCCCTTCTATTCTGATACCAGCTTTTGCAAGAGCCCGGCTAAAGCCTGCGCCGTCCGTATTATAGCCCTTATACCCTTCATCTGTCCTGACCAGGGTATTGACTGCCCCGATGGCCCTGGCATCCTCATCCAGTTCAGACAAATAATCCATAACACGCTGTTTATGGGGAACCGTTACGTTCATCCCCAGTATATTAAGGGCATAGGCTCCCTTTACCGCGTCTCCTACCTGGTCTTCCTCCACCTTAAAAGGAACGTAGGCTAAGTTCACCCCGGTTCTCCGCGCAAAAAAATTATGCATCATAGGTGACATGGAATGTTCCACCGGATTTGCAATCAGCCCGCATACTCTTGTCTTTCCGTCCATTGTCTCACTTTACTCCCTGTCTTGGTTTATGTCTCTGGCGTGTTTTTTATAAAAATACAGCACCGGCTTTTCCAGGTAACGCTTCAGTACAATCTGTATCTCTTCCCTGGGGTTCATGGGCCTTACCAGAATACTGTAGAGACCGGCCCTGTTGGCACCGTACACATCTGTAAACAGCTGGTCCCCCACAAAGAGGGTATGTTCCCTGTCAGTCCCCATAAGCTCCATGGCTTTCTCATATCCTCTGACTCCCGGCTTGCCTGCCTTATGGATATAGCAGGAACCCACCAAATCCGCAAAGGGCTTTACCCTGGGTTCCTTATTGTTGGATAAAAGGCATGTCTTCATTCCCATGGCGCGAAGCCGCTCAAAGAGTTCCACTGCCTGTCCGTCTGCCGGCGCGTCATGGGGCACCAGGGTATTATCAATGTCAAAAATCACGCCCTGCATTCCCTGTGCATGATAATAGTCAAAGGGTATCACATAGGTTGAAACCTCGTAACGGCGGGGATAAAACATTTCCAGCATACTTGTAAGTATTCCTTCCAATCTATTTTAGCAATTCTATTTTTTCAGCAATTTCCCAATCTCGTCTATAAACGTATTCACATCCTTAAATTCCCGGTAGACAGAGGCAAACCGCACATACGCCACCTCATCCAGGTCCTTAAGCTTTCCCATCACCAGCTCTCCGATGGCGGAAGTGGGCACTTCCTTTTCCTCCATGTTAAAAATCTGGTTTTCAATCTCGTCGATCATGGAATTAATCTGCTGAGGGGATACCGGCCGTTTATGGCAGGAGTGAATGATTCCCGCTTCAATCTTGGAACGGTCATACGTCTCCCTGGAATTATCCTTTTTTATTACCATTAACGGCATGGTTTCCAGCTTCTCATAGGTGGTAAAACGCTTACCGCAGCGCTCGCACTGGCGGCGCCTGCGTATGGAGCTGTTATCATCTGCCGGGCGGGAATCTATGACCTTGGTGTCTGCTTCATTACAATAGGGGCATTTCATCTGGGTTACCCATCCTTTCTTTTTTCACGTATCGTCTTAAACGCTTCATATATTTTAACCGAAGAAAGTACGAATCGCAAGGACTTTGTTCTTTTTTCATTACAGTATGGACGAAATCCCCTCCCCGCTTTATAATGAATCCAGACAAATTCAAAAAGATTACAGGAAAGGTGCTCTTTATCATGAAAAATGTCATCATAAAACAAACAATACTTGGGCAGGGAATGCCGAAAATATGCGCCCCGCTGGTGGAAACGGATTACGAATCCCTGATTCACCGGGCAGCATCCTTCACAGGGCAGCCAGTGGATATAGCTGAATGGAGAGCGGACTGGTTTGATTCCATACTGGAGCCGGACACCCTGGACCAGGTCCTTCCCGGCCTGGAGTCTGCCCTGAAAGACATTCCCCTGCTCTTTACCTTCCGTACCCAAAGGGAGGGCGGCCATCTGTCTACTTCCCTGCCCGCGTACCGCTCCCTGGCAGAACGGGCCATCTGCTCCGGCCATGTACATCTGGTGGATTTGGAGCTTTTCTCGGGGGACGATATGATACGTGAGACAGTGGACCTGGCTCACAGACACCAGGTAAGCGTCATCCTGTCCAATCATGATTTTGCAGCCACCCCCAAAGAAGAGGAGATTCTCCGCCGCCTGCATCATATGGAGGAGCTGGGGGCAGACATAGCCAAGATTGCGGTGATGCCCCAGTCAGCCGGCGATGTTCTGACCCTCCTGTCCGCCACCCACAAGGCCAGCCAGTCCCTGTCCTGTCCGCTCATCACCATGTCCATGAAAGGCACCGGGCTCATAAGCCGTCTGTCAGGGGAGGTGTTCGGCTCCTGCCTGACCTTTGGCTCTGTAAAGGAAGCCTCTGCACCGGGCCAGATTGAAGTGGGGAAGCTGAAGGAGTTCCTGACAGCCATCCACGAAAACCTGTGACTATTTTATGGTACCCCTTCACAGATTTTTCACATTTCCACCATAAAACCTTCACAATTCGTTTGTATAGTTAGATTTGTAAAAAGCAAATGCTTTTCATACAACTTTTTCTCACAAACCGGCCGGCAGGGGAAGCCCTGGCGGCCACTCCTCTGCCCTGAGGGGCTGAAAAAAGCGCGAATCCCCCTGGAATCCGCGCTGTATGTTTCCTTTCAGCCGCCGTATATTTTCTTTCAGCATTTAATGCTTTCCGTCACATCTTTTTCTTTAATGTCCACCAATATGATATCATTTCCCACCTGGCAGATATCGCAGAACGGAATCACATATTCCTTCTCCCGGCCCAAAAAACCGCATATGCAGCCTGGGCCAGGCACAATCAGGGCCAGCAGACAGCCCGTTTCCATGTCAAAATCCACATCTCCCACAAATCCAAGGCGCTTGCAGGTCTTTACATTAATCACTTCTTTTTGTTTCAGGTCGTAAATCCTCACGTCCACAGCCTCCCGGCCTCTCTTGCTACTTACTATATGCCGGATACCGTCCCATTAAAACCTGATTTTTGAAAATACCGGCTGTCCGCGGTTACGCGGATAGCCGCCATTCTGCAGGGCAGTACCCGGCAGATGTTACCCATAACCGCTGTTTCAGTTCAATTCCGGTATGACAGCCAACACCTCAATCACAACAAAAAAGATGATAATAAGCACAGTGGCGGCAACACCGATAATAGAGAGTATCAGTCCGGCCTTTGCCTGGCTGTCCATTCTGTCTCCTTTTTTTGACATAATTGCAAATATGATGCCCAGCACGCCGAACACGACACCGAACAGCATACAGCAGCAGATACTGCACAGGGAAAGAATTCCCATAACCAGAGAAGCCGTGGCCATATTGTTCTTTTCCTGATACGCAGGCTGGAAAGACTGGTACTGGGTCTGATACTGGGCCTGGTATTGGGACTGATATTGGCTGTTTCCGCCCGGCTGACCGCCTCCTCTTTCCCGGTGGCTGTCATTTTGGCTGAAATCGCCGCCCCGGCCGGTCCCCGGCTGACCCTGATTTATTCCGGGCTGGCCCTGATTTGCCCCCGGCAGACTCTGATTTGTCCCCGGCTGACCCTGACCGTAAGAAGCCGGGGCTGGCTTATATACCGGCTGGCTGTCATTTCCGCTGACGCCATTTCCCTTTCCTGTGTCATACGATGCCCCGGATTGGGTTGGTTCCCAGGGACTTCCCAGATAGGGTTTATCCCCGCTTTCGCTCCACCTGTCCTCCTGTAAGGGTGCGTCCACAGGACTGCTCCATCCATCGGAACCATCCTGGCCGGCAGATGCCTGTCCGGAGTCCTCATGTGTCACCTCTCTGGCCGGCTGTTCCGCCACAATCACTGGTTCCCTGTTACCTGTATGATAATCCGGCCCCTGGCCTTCCCCGGTTCCGTATCTGTTTCCGTTTTCATTTTCCATGGATTATCTCCTCTCTCAAGCCCATACGGCCGCGTTCATGTGCCCAGATACAGGGCACATGTTTGGAAAAGTATAACATATTTTGTAAAATAAAACAATCCGCCAGGGTATATCCCCGGCGGACAGCCTCTTACAATTTTATGAATAACTGCATTCTCTTCTTAGGAGTATGCTTGAAAACGCCTTAAAATATGCTTTAGAACAACGGCACCACAGCGCCTTCATAAGTTTCCTCCATGAACTGCTTTACCTCAGGGCTGGTCAATGCTTCCACCAGGGCCTTGGTTGCGTCGCTGGACTCCTCTCCCTCTCTCACTGCCACCACATTGCCGTAGGTGGTTGCTGCCAGTGACTGGGAATCCTCAGTAGCCAGGGCATCGCTGACTTTAAGCCCTGCTTCAATTGCATAGTTGCCGTTGATAACCGCGATATCGCCGTCAGAAATGGAACGCGGAAGCTGAGCTGCCTCTAACTCTACGATATCCAGGTTCTTGGTATTCTCCACGATATCATTCTTTGTAGCCTCCAGGCCAACGCCGTCTTTCAGCTTAATCAGACCCTGAGCCTCCAGCAGAAGAAGGGCTCTTGCCTCATTGCTCACATCGTTTGGCACCAGTACGGTTGCCTTGTCCGGAAGTGCTTCCAGGGATGCTGTCTTGCCTGCATAAATGCCGAATGGCTCATAGTGGATGGCGCCTGCGCTGACCAGCTTTGTTCCGTTCTGCGCATTAAAGGAATCCAGATATGGCTTGTGCTGAAAATAGTTTGCATCCAGATCTCCTGAATCCAGTGCATTGTTGGGCTGCACATAATCCGTATATTCCACAATCTTCAGCTCATAGCCCTTGGATGCCAGAACCTCTTTCGCTGCATTGAGGATTTCCGCATGCGGTGCCGGGCTTGCTCCTACCACGATTTCCTTCAGTTCTGCACTGGCCTGGGTGGTCTCCGCCTCTGCCGCTGTGGTTTCCTCCTCCTTGGAATCAGCAGCCTGAGTCCCGGCAGTTGCTGCCGTTGTATCTGCCGCCGTAGTCTCCTTTGGGCTGCCGGAGCATGCGCTGAGCGCTCCTGATACCAATACTGCAGCCAGTACGGCTGCGCCTAAGATGTTTTTCTTCATAATTGTGTCCTCCTCGCATTGGGGCTCTGCCCCTGTTATTTTGCGCCATAATACGGCATTTATCATCAGCCCAGGCTGCACGTCCTTCCTCATATGCAGGTCATATACGTTTTCCGTTCCTTGTCAGGAAACCGGACAGCCTCGGCAGATTCACATATAACTCTGTCTCTTTGGACTCTCTTCCCGGATTCTGTTACTGGATTCCCTGGATTCTGTTCCCGCACTCTCTTCCCGGCTTGTGTTCCCGTACTCTCTTCCCGGATCTTCCTACCGGATTCTCTTATCACTCTTTCTGGACATGCGCATGGCGACCTCCTGGATCAGCTGCACAATAATGACCAGAAGCACTACGGTCACCATCATCATATCGGTCTGGTAACGGTGGTATCCGTAACGGATGGCGATATCTCCCAGTCCGCCTCCTCCGGTAAATCCTGCCATGGCAGAGTACCCGAGAATCGTGGTCACGGATATGGCCGCTCCCACCAACAGAGACGGCTTGGCCTCCGGCAGCAGCACCTTGACTATAATCTGCCAGGTGGATGCGCCCATGGATTTGGCTGCTTCAATGACACCTGCGTCCACTTCCTTCAGGGAAGACTCCACCATACGCCCTATGTAGGGGGCTGCGGCAATAATCAGGGGCACCACCGTGGCATTGGATCCTATGGTCTTTCCCACAATGAACTTGGTAATGGGCAGAACCATGATTAACAGGATGATAAAGGGCACGGAACGCAGCAGATTGATGATGAGACCCAGGACCTTGTTAAACAGAGGCACCGGGCTGATGCCCTCCTTGTCCGTCACCACCAGGGCGATTCCCAGGGGAATGCCGATTACATAGGATAAGGCAGAGGAAAGGAATACCATGTATATCGTCTCCCAGATTCCTTTTACAAGCATATTTATGGTCGTAGCATCAAATTGCATATCACCGCACCTCCTCGAACTTTACATTGGCTGTTTTCAGATAGTTACAAATCCTGCCGGCATCCGTATCGTCCTCCGGAAGCTGTATGATCATCTGTCCCATGGCCTTGCCTTCAATATCCCTGGTGTCCGCATGCATGATATTCACCGGAACCTTACAGGCCAGCACCATGTTGGCGATTACAGGCTCAGAAGACTCTCTCCCGTCAAAAATAATGCGGATCTGGCGGGAATTGCCAAAGCTTAAGTTCTGCTCAGCCACATCCCCCAGTATCAGCTGACGGCCGATATCGGATTTGGGGCCGGAAAAGATATCGGACACATTTCCCACCTCTGCAATATGGCTGTGGTCTATGATAGCCACTCTGTCGCATATGGCCTCAATAACCGCCATCTCATGGGTAATGACAATGACAGTAATTCCCATCTCCCGGTTTATCTTCTTAAGCAGTTCCAAAATGGACTTGGTCGTGTTGGGGTCCAGCGCGCTGGTGGCCTCGTCACACAGAAGGACCTTTGGGTTCGTCGCCATGGCCCTGGCAATGGCAACCCTCTGTTTCTGTCCGCCTGAAAGCTGCGCCGGATATGCCTTCATCCGGTCCTCCAGACCCACCAATGTTAAAAGCTCCTCTGCCCGCTTTTTGGCCTCGGCCTTGGATACCCCTGCAATTTCCAGCGGAAAGCATACATTCTGAAGCACATTTCTCTGGGACAGCAGGTTAAACTGCTGGAAAATCATGCCCATGGACTGCCTGGCCAGACGCTTTTCCCTGTCCTTCATCACAGACAGGTTCTTTCCTTCAAATACGACTTTTCCTGAGGTGGGCACTTCCAGATAATTGATGCACCGCACCAGGGTACTCTTACCCGCACCGGACAGGCCGATGATACCGAACACCTCTCCATACCGGATTTCCAAATTGATATCCTCCAGGGCAGTAACCGGACCATTCATGGTCTGGAACTGTTTCCCCAGCCCCACCAGCTGAATGATGGGATTTTCGTTATTTGCTTCCATAGGTTTAATTCCTTTCTTTTGTTCCTGCAGCACATATTCGGGGTCCCGCACATGCCAACGCCCCGGCCGCTTCATGCCGGCCTGCAGCGTTCAGGCAAAATCACAGCAAAAAGGCCGCATGTCCTGCACGGACTTGCGGCCCTGAATCTTTCCCTGCTACCGGGATATCTCCTGATTAATCACAATCCATACAGATGAAACTTACATTCAGTTTTTTGCCCATGCGGATACACAGCACATCATCATGTACATGCTGTTCATCATATCCATATTCATCTGCATGGCTCTAAACTGATTCATACGTTCCTCCTGTATTGATTCCTATTAAATCGCTGGGATTTATCTTAGTTAAGAAAATACATCACATGAACCTATTTGTCAAGCACTTTTTCCTGAAACACCATCTTAATATGTTCGTTATGATTTAAAGGGTGTCTCCCGAGACAATCACATCGGCTGCCGTAAATCCGGCCTCCGCCGTGCCGGCCATCCCACTGCCTCCTGATGGAACGGCGTCAAAAAGGCCTGCCATGGTACCCGCTGGCATCTGGTACTCCCATTTATAAGCGGTTCCTGAAAACCGCCTGTACGCCTGAATATAAAAGTCATCTCCATGGCCTTCCTTCACAAGACAGGCATCTGATCCCAGTCTGGCCGAGCGCATGCGCCTTTTCTCCTGCTTAAGCCGGAAGGCCCGCTTGTCTTGGTGTTCCTTTTCCGCCTTTTTCTGTTCCTGCTCCTTAAGCCGCTCCCGCTCCAGCTTTCGCATCTTCCTGCCGCTGCGGCCCAGCAGCTTCTGGAGGGAACGCAGGGCTCTGGATGCCTTTACACGCTGTTGGTCATCACCGCAGGCTGCCGCCCTCTTCAGATTGGAAATGGACCTGTAGATGTCCCACACAGCCTCCTGCACCTGACCCTTGGTGCGGGCCCTGGCCACCCGGGAAAAATGGCTGGAGACATTGAGTGAAACAGAAACTCGCACACTGGGGTCGCTGCCTGCAGAAGGTGTCTCTTGTGCGCCTGTGTGTGAGACCACAGGCACAGCCTCCTTTTCCGTTTTATCCTGCACAGACCAGTAGGAAGTCCCGTCCTCCCCTAAAAATGCTCCCACGGCCCTGGTCTGTCCCTGTTTTGCCGACAAAGTTCCGGCCGCAGATACCAGCTCAGACCAACACTGGCTGAAGTCCTCCCGGCTGCTGCCCATGCGCCCCACAAATTCCCGGGACAGATACAGATGTACGCCGGTCCCTGCCTGGACAGCCAGGGCTGCCAAATCACCGGCGTCCTTCTCCTGCGCCAAATGGAACACAATACCCGGATACTGCTTTTTCAGCTGTTCCAGCATACGGACAGCCTGCTCTCTCCAATCGTCCGCCCCCTCTGTCCAGCTCCACACAGCCTGATCCCGGCAGGCACTGTCGTTGCTTCTGACGGCCGTTGTTTCGGGACCATTTTTACCCAAATCATCTGTTTGCTCCTGACGCCCCGGCGCCGCCGTCCGGACCGCCTTGGCATTTTCCATATAAGCGGATGGCCCGCCCTGTTCCGGCACACATCCCAATCTCACCATTCCATCATCCCCTCATTCACAATCAGGTCACAGAAAAACAGTGTATATTTCCTCTATCAGCTGCACAGCTCCACAATAACCTGTGCAAATATTTTTGCGCTTAAGACAAGCTCATCCACCACTGCAAACTCATCGGCTCCATGCATACGGTTATCTGTTCCCGGCAGGGCCGCGCCATAGGCAACACCATTCTTCAGAGAATGGACATAGGTGCCCCCTCCTGTAGCCTGGCAGCTGCCCTCAAGGCCTGTGTATTCCTCGTATACGGACAGCAGCGTCCTTACGAAATGAGAATTTCCGTCAACATGGTGAGGCGGTATCATGGAATCATTTTCCAGTGTAAGCCCCTGGTCCGCCATGGCCTGCTTTACCACTCCCAGCACAGATTCTTCTGTGGCACAGATTGGGCACCGGCTGTCAAATACGCCTTCCAGTCCATCAGCGCCGACAGTCAGCATACTGAAAGCAAGGGTCAGAGCACCGGACAGCTCGTCTTCCATGCTGATTCCAGCAGCCTTTCCGCAGGTATCGCCGTGGGGGAAAAGCTTCAGCAGGTTCTTCACCATATCCATCTGGGGGCACTCTGCAAAAGGCAGGCGTGTCAGGTACACCAGCAGGCCTGTAAGGGCATTCTTCCCCTCCTGGGGTGTGGATGCATGGGCGCCCTCTCCCTGGGCGGTAACTGTCATAACCGGCAAATCACCTTCCAGCACAAAAGAAATTCCTGTCTCCTTCTCCACAGCCTCTGCCGCAGCCTCCAATGTCTTAAGGTCAACGCCTTCCACAACAGCCCTGGCCTTGCCCGGAACCACATTCGCCTTTATTCCGGCTTCCACCTTCACCAGTCTTGGCATTGCCTCAGAAGCCTGGAAGGATGCATGGAAATGACCTTCCAGACGTCCCTTTTCAATGTTGATGACCGGGAATTCCGCATCCGGAGATAAGGTCATGGGCGCCTCTTCCTCCTTGTCGTAATAATTTACAATATCAGAGCTTCCGCACTCTTCGTCCGTACCCAGAATCAGCCTGACGTTTTTATTTAACGGGATTCCCAGCTCCTTCACTGCCCTCATTGCATAAAGCGCAGCCACGGCCGGTCCCTTGTCATCCGCGGTACCGCGTCCAAAGAGCTTTCCGTCCTTTACCACCGGCTCAAAGGGCTTTGTCTCCGTCCATCCCTCACCGGCAGGAACCACGTCCAGGTGGGCCAGGATGTCAAGCTGTCTCTCCTTGTCATTGAGGTCGGCTGTTCCCACATAATTGTCATAATTGCGGATGGAAAAACCATAACCCTCTGCCATACCAAGAGCTGCCTGAAGGGCCTGGAACGGGCCTTCCCCGTAAGGCTTGCCCTCCACATAAGGCATCTTCTCACTGTTAATCCTGCACAGTGTACAGATATCCTCTATCATTTCTTCCCTGTGGGAATCAATAAAACCTTCAATTTCTTTCCTATACATCGTAACCGTCTCCTTTTCCTGCGAAGCTTAAGCCCCGCATCCTTTTATTATGCTGCTCCGTCCGGCCTGCTGCTCTGTCCGGCTTGCTGCTCAGCGCACCAAACCGGGGTGGACCGGGACCTGCAAAAGCCCCGGGGCGTCCTTACCGGAACATGGAAGCCAGCGTCTCATTGACCAGCCTGCCGTCTGCCTTTCTCTTGACCCTGGGCATCAGGACCTTCATAATGGCTCCCTTATCCTTAGCCGTAGGGTTTTCGATTCCCATCTCAGACAGGACCGCACTTATAACTTCCCGAATCTGCTCCGCACTCATATCTTCCGGCGCAAACTCCTTATAAACAGCCATCCTGGCGGCTGCCTCTGACCGGATGTCCTCACGGTCCGCCGGCGCCATCTCATACGTCTCCTGGGTCTGCTTGATTTCCTTCTTAACGACCGCGTTCTCCTCTTCTTCCGTCAAGGGCTCCCTCTTGTTGATTTCCGCATTTTTGAGGGCGGACAGCAGCATGGAAAGAGAATCCTTCCTGGCCTTGTCCTTAGCCTTCATGGCTTCCACCATGGCAGCCCTTACAGCATCAATCTTACTCATAAATATTACCTCCTAGTTATGAGCACTTAGGGACCGTAGTTTGGTCCCTTACGTGCGATACATTCCGCTGGCACTTAGCGAGGTCCTCTCGAGCTTAGTGCAGCGGCTCGTTATGAGCACTCAGGGACCGTAGTCTGGTCCCTTACGTGCGATACATTCCGCTGGCACTTAGCGAGGTCCCTTCGAGCTTAGTGCAGCGGCTCGTTATGAGCACTTAGGGACCGCATTCCGGTCCCATGGTCCTGTTTCCTGCATGTGATCAGGCTCTTCCGAATTCTGAGAGCTTCAGCGCCGGATTGCGGTCCAATACCATGCCCACGCTCCAGCTGTTGATAAACAGCAGCAGCGGATTATCCTTTAAGTCCTTAATTCGTTTCATATCAGATGTACCCTGAATCCTGGCCACATCCACCTCGCCCGGATTCTCCACCCAGCGTATGTGCTCAAAGGGCAGCTTCTCCAGGATGACCTCCACATTATATTCGTTTCGCAGACGGTAGGTCAGCACTTCAAACTGCAGCACGCCCACCACTCCCACTATGATTTCCTCCATACCGGAATTAAACTCCTGGAATATCTGGATCGCACCTTCCTGGGCAATCTGGTTCACGCCTTTTATGAACTGTTTGCGCTTCATGGTATCCACCTGGCGCACCCTGGCAAAATGCTCCGGCGCAAAGGTAGGTATGCCCTCAAACTGAAACTTCTCATTGGAAGCGCACAGGGTATCGCCGATGGCGAAAATTCCCGGATCGAATACGCCGATGATATCGCCGGCATATGCCTCCTCCACGATTTTCCGGTCCTGGGCCATGAGCTGCTGGGGCTGGGTCAGACGGATCTTCTTTCCTCCCTGCACATGGTTTACCTCCATCCCTGCCTCGAACTTGCCGGAGCAGATACGCATAAAAGCGATTCTGTCCCTGTGGGCCTTGTTCATGTTGGCCTGGATTTTAAACACAAAGGCGGAAAAATCAGGGCGGAACGGGTCTATCACCCCGTCCAGGGTCTTCCTGGAAAGAGGCGGCGTGGTCATTTTAAGGAAATGCTCCAGAAAGGTCTCCACTCCAAAATTGGTCAGGGCCGATCCGAAGAACACAGGGGACAGATCCCCTATCCTGACCCGCTCCATATCTAACTCGTCGCTGGCCCCGTCAAGGAGCTCGATGTCGTCCCTCAGCTGCTGGTGATAGTCCTGCCCGATGATGGAATCCACATCCGCGCTGTCCACGGCAAATTCCTGGCTGTCCACTTCCCTGGCACCGCCCATGGCAGCCGTGAAGGTGGTTATCTTCTTTGAGAACCGGTCATATACGCCCTTAAAGCTCTTGCCGCATCCAATGGGCCAGTTCACAGGGCATGTGCGGATTCCCAGCACTTCTTCAATCTCGTCCAGAAGCTCGTAAGGGTCCCTGGCCTCCCGGTCAAACTTATTGATAAACGTAAAGATGGGGATATGACGCATGACACATACCTTAAACAGCTTGATGGTCTGCGCCTCCACGCCCTTTGAACCGTCGATGACCATGACCGCGGAGTCTGCCGCCATCAGGGTACGGTAAGTGTCCTCTGAGAAATCCTGGTGTCCCGGCGTGTCCAGGATATTGATGCAGAATCCGTCGTAATTAAACTGCATGGCAGAGGAGGTCACTGAGATACCTCTCTCCTTCTCAATCTCCATCCAGTCGGACACAGCATGTTTGGCAGCCTTGCGCCCCTTGACGGTTCCGGCCAGGTTGATGGCGCCGCCGTACAGCAGGAATTTCTCTGTCAGCGTAGTCTTTCCGGCATCGGGGTGGGATATGATTGCAAATGTCCTCCGCTTTTTTATCTCTTCTGTCATCTGGTTATCTATCTGTGACAAGTTATTCGTCCTCCGTTTTCCATTGAGTAAAAGATGGACGTACTTTGGAAGTACGCCCAAAATCATCCAATTTTTATTCTATTATGATTGGAAACATAAGTCAAGGCCTTTGGCTTTTGATTTTCCCTCTGTTTTTGGTTCTGTTTTTAGTTCTGCCAGTCAGCCTCCTTTCTATGGAAATCTCTGTAAATTACCGTTGCCGGCAGGGATGGTTCTATAGTATACTGTACTCATAAGATCCGCCCCCTTCTGTAACTATAAACAGACCTGTAAGGCCCACAAAGAGAGGAAAAAAGCATGAAATGCACAAAACCAAAGAAACTGGCCCTGGTATTCTGTCTCACGGCTGCCCTGGCGTCCGCAGCCCTGCAGGGCTGCAGGGCCAAAACCCCGGAGGATATGCTGGCCCGGATGCAGGAATTCACCACACCGGATGACACTGCGTCCATTTACCTGGACAAGTCCTGGAAAACCCAGGAGGCTCCCATGGACGGATGGCTGATTGCCGCCAGCAGCAGGGAAGACAACGCCGTGTTCCTGCTCCAGTTCATCAAAAACGGCCTCTCCAGCCAGGCCGGCAGCATGGAGGATGTAAAGGATATTATTAAAACCAGCTACAATCTGTCCGGCGAGACCAAAGCCAAGGCCCCGGAGGTACCGGGCATGACCAATGTGACCGCCATAACCGGAAGGATGTCCGTGGACAGCGCCGAGGTGGATGCCTATATTGTCTATGGGGAGACGGACTATGCCTACTACTCCATGGCCTATGCGGCGGACAAAATGAATGACAGCAAGATCGCCTCCTTCAAGGTCTCCTGTTCTAAATTCCGTGAAAATGCTCCTGAGGTGGAGGACAGAACCACCGCAGAGCTGACGGATACCATTCGCTGGTTCAATGCTTCCTACGCGGTCCTCACGGACTTAAACGGCTGGGACTACAACCGTTTTGCCGGCCTGGCAGCCAATGATGATGTCATGGCCATGGAGCAGAAATCCCTGGAGGAATGGTGGAGCGTTACAGACCGCGCCACAGCAGACAGCACCCTGGACTGGATTCTGACCGAGGGACACCGCGCTACGTTTGCAGAGGACATGGCATACCTGGAAGAAGCAGGCATCCGGGACATTGCCCCGCAAGAGAGAAGCGCTTTCCTGCTGGACCAGTTTGAGATGACTGAGGATGAGGCCCAAAATTATGCGGAAATGTTCGGTTTCTATGAGCAGTACGGTCCTGACGCCATTGCAGGCTGGGACTACTGCCGCGCCATGAACCTGATGAGCTTTTACTATCTGGCCGGCTACTACACCGAGCAGGAGGCACTGGATACATCCCTGGAAATCGCCCGGACCATGCAGCCCTTATTTGAATCCTGGGATGATTTGATGTCAAGCTATATGCGGGGCTATGAGTACTGGGCCGAGGAAAGCGCCGATGAACGCAGGGCTCTCTATGAGGATTTAAAGACCAGGCAGGACAATCCATACTCTGTGGACTTTAAAATGCAGCTTGAAAAGACATGGTAAGCCCCGGAGCATGACAGGGAGCAAAAACAGGCATTAAAAAAATAGTAATATACAGGCGAAAACGGACCCGTTCCAATCCGGAAATTCCGGTTCTGGAGGGTCCATTTCTCATGTGTCAATCTGTTGAAACTATTTAATCAGCTCCACTTCCACGGGTATGGATTTCTCCACTGTCTCTCCTGCCATGATTTTGACAGCTGTCCCGATGGCTGTCTCGCCCATCTTATCCGGCTTCTGGGCTACCGTGGCCGCCATTTTGCCGTCCTTCACCGCCTTCTGGGCGTCGTCCGTGGCGTCAAATCCCACAATCTTTATGTCCTTTCCGGAAGCAGCAACTGCCTCCACTGCCCCAAGGGCCATCTCGTCATTGTGGGCAAACACTCCTTTGATGGTTCCGTCGGACTGGAGTATGTTCTCCATAACCGTCATGCCCTCGGCACGATTGAAATTAGCGGTCTGGCTGGCAGCCACCTGAAGGGATTGGTCTGCCACCTGGTGGAAGCCTGCTCCCCTGTCAATGGTGGCCGAAGCCCCAGGCACGCCCTGCAGCTCAGCCACCTTGGCGCCCTCTCCCACAAGCTCCATGAGATACTCTGTTGCCATCCTGGCTCCTGCCACATTATCTGAGGCAATCTGACAGTCCACATCCACCCCGTTGACCCCGCGGTCCACTGCAATCACCTTGATGCCCTGGGACATGGCGCTCTTTACCGCCGGTGCAACCGCATCTGAATCCACCGGGTTGACAATCAGCACGCCCACATTTCTGGACACCAAATCCTCGATGTCGCTGGTCTGTTTGGCAGCGTCGTCTCCGGCGTCCACAACCACCAACTCCACGTTATTCTCTGTCGCGGCTTTTCTGGCTCCTTCTGTCAGAGTCACGAAAAACGGGTTGTTCAGGGTGGAGACAGAGAAACCAATCACGTTTCCGCTGCTTCCCTCCCTGACATTTTCTTCCCCGTCAATGGTGATGGCGTTGCAACCTCCCATTGTCATAAGCATTGTGCCTGCTGCCATAAGTGCCAGTATTTTCTTAATCTTCACGGTCTTTCCCTCCCAAAATTCATATTCTTAATTTCATATCAGATTTCTGTGTGCTGTGTACTATTTTCCTATCTCTTGCGGTCTGAGAGTACGGCAATCAGGATGACCAGACCCTTGATTACGTCCTGATAGTAGGAAGATACGCCAAGGATGTTAAGGCCGTTGTTCAGCACCGCGATAATCAGTACGCCAATCAGGGTTCCGTAGATTTTTCCCCTGCCGCCGCTCATGCTGGTGCCTCCCAGGGCCACTGCGGCGATGGCGTCCAGCTCATAGCCGTTTCCAAGGGTAGGCTGCGCGGAACCAAGTCTGGAGAGCAGAATCAGTCCGGATAATGCCGCCATGGTGCCGGATATGGCATAGGCGATGATCTTTGTCCTGTGTATGTTTACCCCAGCCAGCTTGGCGGATTTCCAGTTGCTTCCGGTGGCGTAAATCCTGCGTCCGAAGGTGGTCTTATTTAACAGGAAATAAAAGAGCAGAAACAGGAGTATCAAAAGGATGACCGGAATCGGAACGCCGTAGAACTTCCCCTTTCCAACCACCTTCAGGATGAAGCTGTCTCCCAGGTTGGAGATTGGCTTTCCGTTGGTGTATATCATGGTCAGGCCGCGGTATACCGTCATGGTAATGAGGGTTGCGATAAATGGCTGCAGACGTCCCTTGGTGACCATAACGCCGCTGATAACGCCCATGGCGCAGCCCAGGACCAGTGCCAGAATCATGGCCAGCCCAGCCGGAACCCCTGCCGAAATCATTCCGGCGCACAGAGCCGTGCTGAGGGCCAGCACCGAGCCCACGGACAAGTCAATGGCATCCGTCAGTATGACGAAGGTCATGCCGAAGGCAATGAGTCCGTTAATGGAAGACTGGCGCAGCAGGGACAGGAAATTGGCCCCGGTGCGGAAACTTGGGCTGGCAATGCTGATGCCTGCCACCAGCAGGATGAGGGCGATGAGCGCTCCAAAATCCTGGGCGTAATTGATGACTTTATTCTTATTTTCATTCATGATAAGGTACCTCCCGTAGCCAATGTCATTATCTTCTCCTGGTCAGCCTCATCCTGTCCTATGATTCCCCTGACCATACCTTCGCGCACCACCATAATCCGGTCGCTCATTCCCAATACCTCCGGCAGCTCAGAGGACACCATGATAATGGCAACCCCCTTTTCGGCCAGCTGGTTTATAATGCTGTATATTTCCTTCTTGGCGCCTATGTCCACGCCTCTTGTGGGCTCATCCAGAATCAGTATTCTGGGTTCCGTGTAAATCCATTTTGCGAATACCACCTTCTGCTGGTTGCCGCCGCTTAAGTTCACACACTCATGTCCGGGCCCGAAACACCTGATATGAAGCTCCTCTATGGCCTTTGTGACCAGCCCTTTTTCCTTCTCCCTGCTGATTACCACCTTGCCCTTGCCTGAAATACGCCCCAGATTGGTCAGGGATACATTTTTCTCAATGCTCTCCTCCAGCAAAAGTCCCTCTGTCTTTCGGTCCTCTGTTATGAATCCGATTCCATGTTCAATGGCCTGCAGGGGATTCTTAATCACTGCCTGCTTTCCGTTGATAAAAATGCTGCCTCTGTCATAGGGCAGGTTTCCGAAAACAGCCTGCATGATTTCCGTGCGCCCCGCTCCCATCAGCCCGGATACCCCCAGCACCTCGCCGGCCTTTACTGAGAAATCCACATCGTGGAACACCCCCTCCTTTGTGAGGCCCTCCACCCGGAATACCTCGTCTCCAATGGCGCAGTCACGTTTGGGATACCGCTCGCCGATTTCACGGCCAATCATCATTTTGACGATTTCATTCATATTGGTTTCCGGAATCTTCTTTGTGCCTATGTATGTGCCGTCCCTGAGAACGGAAATGCGGTCGCAAAGCTCAAAGATTTCCTCCATGCGGTGGGATATATAGACGATGGACACTCCCTTTTTTCGCAGGGACTGCATGACCTCAAACAGTACCTCTGTCTCGCTCTGGGTAAGGGCTGCCGTGGGCTCATCCATGATGATGACCTTTGCGTCCACCATCAGGGCCTTACAAATTTCTATCATCTGCTGCTGTCCCACAGAGAGCTCAGACATCACCTTGTCCGTGGGGATGCTGACCCCCAGACGTTTTAAGGTTTCCTCTGCCTTTGCCCTCATGGCCTTCCGGTCGCATATTCCAAATCCCTTTTTGATTTCCTTGCCCAGAAAAAGATTTTCCTCCACCGTCAGGTCAAACAGCACGTTCAGCTCCTGCTGGATAAAGACAATGCCTGCCTGTTCCGCTTCCTGGGGACTTTTATAGGTCACTTCTTTTCCGTCCACAATGACAGTGCCCCCGTCGCGGGTGTAGACGCCGGTCAGAATTTTCATCAGCGTGGACTTGCCTGCGCCGTTTTCTCCCATCAGGGCGTGCACCTCCCCGTCGTCCAGCACAAATCCGGCGTCCTTTAGAACCTGGTTCTGTCCAAAGGATTTGTTGATTCCTTTCATTTCAATTTTCATGTTGTTTCCCTCCAGATAAATTCTGCTTTAAAAGATACAGCCGGACTGCAGGATGATGTTGGCATAGGGCGTTGTCTCTCCTGTCCTGATAACGGCCCTGCATTCCTTTGTCATCTCCTTAAAGCGTGTATGCGGGACAAATTCTACTTTCTCTGGTTTGAAACCGGTTTCAAGACTGGCAAAAAGCTCCTGGATTTCCTCCAGGATTTGTGGATTCTGTTCTTTGATTTCCTCTGCCAGAACCACTGCTTCTATTTTCATATCATTTGAAACCGCTTTCAAGACGTCCGTAAACCGGGGATTTCCAAATGTCACAGCCAAATCAATGCGCTCTGTCCCCTCTGGTACAGGCAGTCCGCAGTCAGCGATTGCGATTCTGTCCATATGCCCCATGGCTGACAGTACCCTGGAAATATTGCTGTTGAGTATGCCGTGTCTCTTCATGTTTTTGTTCCTCCGTCTTCTTTACGCCGAAAGCGTATTTGTCAATGCTTTACATGTTTTCCTGATTCATGGCTTCCAGTACCTGGCTGCGCACAGGCATTCCGCCCTGGGCTCCGAACCGCTCAGTGGACAGGCTGGCTGCCGTGTTGGCAAACCGGAGCGCTTCCTCCATGGTGCTGCCCCCCGCAATCTCTACGGTAAATGCACCGTTTAATGTATCCCCTGCTCCTGTGGTATCCACCACATTGGCCTTTCTGGCAGGTACGGTAAGAATTTCTCCTGTTGGAAGGCATGTGGATACGCCTCTGGAACCCTGGGTAATCACCAGCTTGCCGGGATGTTCCCTCAGCATCTCCTCCACGGGCATATCCCCGAACAGGATGGCTGCCTCATGTTCATTTGGCGTAAGGTAATCCACCTTTGCCAGGACTTCCGGCTTCACCGGTCTGGCCGGTCCTGGATTCAGCACTACCTTGACCCCATTTTCATGACAGATATCAATTACATACTCGATGGTATCCTGGGGTATCTCATGCTGCAGCAATACGATATCGCACGCCAGCAGAGCATCCCTTATGCTGTCCACATATTCCCGGTCCACCTTGTCATTGGCTCCTGCCACCACCACGATAGTGTTGTCGTGATCCCCCACAGTGATGACCGCCAAACCTGTGTTCACTCCGGGAGCCACTTTGATGTGGGTGGTTCCCACTCCCATGTCTTCCATGTTCTTTATGAGGCTTCTTCCCGCCTCATCGCTGCCCACACAGCCGAACATCTCCACATCTGCCCCCAGCTTTGCCATGGCAACGGCCTGGTTGGCGCCCTTTCCTCCGGGTATGTAGCGGATGTCCTCTCCCTTCAGTGTTTCCCCCTTTAAGGGAATCCTCTCTGCTGTCACTGTCATGTCCATGTTGATGCTGCCTACCACTGCTGTCTTCATAATTCCTCCTTTTCTGCTTTACATTTTATTTTATGGTTACAGTTTATCCCTTTGATGCCCGGAAATGGCCTGGTACTGCGCTGCGGCCATTTCCTAAAGAGTTGTGTCCCTTTTAATCAGCTTGACATCGAACACCTTATTCCGGTTAATCTGCGCCCCGGCAACGTATTCGGTCAGCATACGAACCGCATCCTGCCCCATCCTTTTGATGGGCTGGGCAATGGTGGTAATCTCCGGTGTAAACAGGCTGCTGAGGGAAATGTTGTCAAACCCGATTAACTGCATATCCTCAGGCACCCTTATGCCTTTCCTGTGAAGCTCCTTATAAACCGATATGGCCACCATGTCGTTGGCCGCTATGATTCCGTCCGTATCCGGGTACTGCTCCAGCAACCGCGCCGCCATCTCGGTTCCCGACTCAAAGCTGTAATCTCCCTCTATCCAGGCAGGCTCGATTCCCCGCTCCCTGCACACATCCAGGTACCCCTGGTGGCGCTTTCTGGCACTGGAAAGATGAAGGGGACCGCTCATCTGCACGATGTGCCTGCAGCCGCATTCCAGCAGGTGCTCCACGGACATCCGCCCGCCCTGGTAATGGTTGGACTGGATACAGGCAATTTCCTTGCCCCCCTCAATCTGCCGGTCAATCATAACTACCGGAATCCGGCAGTTTCCCACTTCCTTATGTATCTCATCCATGTTGGTCATCAGGATGACTCCGTCTGCATTCATCCGTTCCAACAGACTCAGGTTCCGCTTCTCCTTTTCCAAATCATCGTTGGAGTTGCAGAGCGTCAGGCGGTATCCCCTGCGGTCACATTCCTCCTCCACAGCTCCTGCCAGCTCATTAAAAAACGGATTGATGATGTTTGGCACCAGTATGCCGATGATTTTAGACGAACGCTTGTAAAGGGACCTGGCCACCTCATTTGGTTTGAAACCGGTTTCTGAAATGGCCCGTTCCACCTTCTGTCTCTTTTCATCATCCACCCTGGCCGTTCCGTTCATTACCCTGGATACGGTTGAGGGGGATACTCCCGCCAGTTTTGCCACATCGCGTATGCTCGTCATAAGCCCGTCATCCTGCCTGTCTGCGGATTATACGCCTTCCGGCCTTCCGCTCTTTGTATGTTTTATTCTTGAAACCCGTTTCAAGCATGACTTAATTATACATTCTGACAGTTTCAAAGTCAATATTCAAATTTTTGTTTCACCATTTTAGTCTAAACTCACAATATGAACAGGACATTCACCGTGAATTCCACGGTTTTTTTAGATACATTTCACAACAACTTTGTTAAACCATTGTCAGTCTGTTTTCCGGCATCGCATGGGGACAAACTGGGAACAGAAAAAGGACTGAACCCCGTTTCATACAGGATTCAATCCTCATTATCTGTCTGTACCGCCTATTCTGCTATTTGAATATTATGGTTTTTATAGGTATCTGCCAGCCTGTCCGCGGCTTTATCCCTGAATCCCGCCCTGTTCTTTTGTCCTTTTTAAAATCTCAGTCAGCAGGCAGTCAGCCACCTCTTCCTTAGTCATGATGGGAAGTTCTGTCTCGCTGTCCCTTGTGATGAGCGTCACCACATTGGTATCCGTGCCGAATCCAGCGCCTTCCACCTTCAGGTTGTTGGCTACAATCATGTCAATATGCTTTTTTGCCAGCTTGGCCCTGGAATTCTCCAGCATATTCTGGGTCTCCATGGAAAATCCGCAGAGGAACTGTCCGTCCCTCCGGTTCTGCCCCAGCCATCCCAGAATGTCGTCAGTCCGCTCCAGGGCAATGGATAAATCACCGTCGGATTTCTTGATTTTTTCTGTTCCCACCGTGGCAGGCCGGTAATCCGCCACCGCCGCTGCCTTGACAATGATGTCCTGCTCCCCGCTCCTTGCGGTAACCGCCTCGAACATTTCCCTGGCGCTCTCCACCAAAACCGTCTCCACGAACAGGGGACGGGGCAGGTCCACCGGGCCGCTTACCAGTGTAACATCAGCTCCCCTGTAGGCTGCCACCCTGGCAATGGCATATCCCATCTTGCCGGTGGAATGGTTTGTGATATAGCGCACCGGGTCAATGGACTCCCTGGTGGGCCCGGCTGTCACAAGAATCCGCCTGCCTGCCAGATCTCCTGGATAGCCGGCCTCCCGCAGTATATATTCGTAGAGTACCTCCGGCTCCGGCATCTTTCCGGCTCCGGTGTCCCCGCAGGCCAGATAGCCCCAGGCCGGTGTTATCACTTCCATGCCATAGCGCCTGCAAATATCAAGGTTGTCCTGTAATATCGGATTCTCGTACATATTGGTGTTCATAGCCGGGGCCAGTATTTTTTTGCACCTGCACGCCATGACTGTGGTGGTCAGCATGTCATCTGCAATGCCGTGGGCAATCTTTCCGATGACATTTGCCGACGCGGGAGCAATCATCACCACGTCCGCCTGCTTTGCCAGGGCCACATGCTCCACGCTGAATTCAAAATTCCTGTCAAATGTATCCACCAGGCATTTGTTGCCTGTCAGGCTCTCAAAGGTTATGGGATTAATGAAGTGAGCGGCGTTCTTTGTCATCAGTACATGGACCTTCACGCCCTTTTTTACCAGCATGCTGGCCAGGCTGGCTGTCTTATAAGCTGCAATGCTTCCTGTCACTCCAAGAAGGACTGTCTTTCCTTTTAACATATGATTCCTCCGGTTGTCTTTCCTCTTTTTCTATGTTACAATCCATGTTAAAGTATAACATACATCCTATATGATTGAAAGGAGTTCCCCCAATGATTTTAGCAATCGACATGGGCAATACCAACACCGTCATCGGCGGCATAGACGAGACAAAAACATATTTCATAGAGCGGGTCACAACGGACCAGGGACGCACGGATACAGAGTACGCGGTGAGCTTTAAGAACATCCTGGAGATGCATCAGATTGATATAGCAAGCATAGAAGGAGCCATTCTCTCTTCCGTGGTTCCCCCTGTTAATTCCACCATCCTGAACGCAGTGGAAAAGGTGACCGGTATCCGTCCCCTGCTGGTGGGGTCCGGCATGAAAACCGGCATGAATATCATTATGGACAACCCCAAGACGGTCGGAAGCGACCAGATTGTGGACGCGGTGGCAGCCAGCCACGAACATCCCCTTCCCCTGGTGGTCATAGATATGGGCACGGCCACCACTCTGTGTACCGTGGACAAAAAAGGAAATTATATCGGCGGTGTCATCCTTCCCGGCCTCAAGGTCTCCCTTAACTCACTCAGCAGCAAGACGGCCCAGCTGCCCTACATCAGCCTGGAGGTTCCCAGCCATGTCATTGGGAAAAATACCATTGACTGTATGCGCTCCGGCATCATTTACGGCAACGTGGACATGATCGACGGGATTCTGGACCGCATGGAAAAGGAGCTGGGAGAGCCTCCCACCATCATCGCCACGGGCGGACTGGCCAAGTTCATCACTCCCCTGTGCCGCCATAAGATAGTGGTGGACGATGCGCTGCTCCTGAAAGGACTGCTGATTTTATATCGGAAGAATACGGAAGTTCATTAGAACAGATTCCGGCACCCGTCAGTGCCCGCCCTTGGCGGGCCAACTGAACCAGGGCTGTCTTACGCGGACAGCCCTGGTTTTTATTTTATTTCCACATACTCATAATCGCAATACCCATCAGACTGCCGGTTTTCCAGGGAGCAGGACCACAGACAGAGTTTTGCACCGGTCCATGTGGCACGTTTTAGAGGAAAGGAATATTCTATCCGGTAAAAGTTCCTGCCGTCAAACGAATAGGAAAATCCATACGTCTTATCTTCCTCCAGCGTCAGCCTGAACCAGGCCTGAGCCCCTTCTGCCTCCTGTGAAAAAACCACCTTCTCAACGGCTTCCCCCTCAAACATGGGTTGTGTGACCGTTCCGCGGCAGCACCTTACCTGGATTCCCTCTCCTGTGTAATACAGACCTGCATATCCGTAATCATGGCCCACCATGCCGATTCCTCCAAAATCACCGCCCTCCCTGCCGGAAAGAGACAGCTTCACGGTCATGGCCAGCTTCTGTTTCTGCGGAATCTGGGTCAGCACATTGGGCGCATACCAGAGCAGGTTTTCCCTGCCCGGATTCCGGTAGCAATACAGCCGCAGGTGTCCCGGGTTTTCCCTCAGGGAATAAAATCCCGCATCGGGATTGGCCTGCCACTGCCACTGAAGCCCCAATGTCTTTTCCTCAAAATCATCGGACTGGCGGATGGCGTATTCCGGCACGTCTCCTGCGGGGCCTTCTCCCGCCGTACGTTCTTCCGCCGCACGTTCCCCCTTCGTATGTTCTCCCTCCGTATGTCCTTCCGCCGGCACGGACCACTCCTTAACCGGCTCTCCAATACCGTCCCCATTCTGGTCCTGGCCAATGAACGGCCAGTCATCCAGAAAACACATGGGCTGCAGGTGGATGATTCTCCCCAGCTCCACCACATCCTGGAAATGGACGAACCAGTCCCTTCCATCGGGCGAAGTTACCCAGCCTCCCTGGTGGGGGCCGTTTACCCGGGAATTCCCCTGGTGCATCACCACCCTATAGTCGTAGGGCCCATAGACAGACCTGGATCTGAGGCAGGACTGCCATCCGGTCTCCACGCCTCCTGAGGGCATCAGAATGTAGTAATACCCGTTCCTTTTGTACATCTTGGGGCCTTCTGATGTGGGCGCAATCTGTTCGCCGTCAAATATAAGCCTGGGCTCTGTCAGAAGGGATCGGCACTGGGAATCTATTTCCACCAGCGACAGCCGGTGTTTTATACCGGAGCGGCTCTTTGCATAGGCAAAAACCATGTAAACCCTGCCGTCATCATCCCAGAAAGGGCAGGGGTCAATCCATCCCTTTGATTCACACAGCATATTCCATTCAAATTCCCCGTAGGGATCCTTGGATCTGGCCACCAGGATTCCCTCGTCCACCAGAGGGATAAACACAAAGAACGTTCCCTCATGATAGCGGATGGATGGGGCCCATGTGCCGGAACCGTGGCATGGAAGGGCGTATTTCTCAAAGGGGAGCTTCTTCACGCAGTGGTTAATCAGCTCCCAGTGAACCAGATCCCTGGAATGTAAAAGCGGTACCCCCGGAATATAGGTAAAGGAGGAGGATACCATATAATAATCCTCCCCCACCCGCACCACATCCGGGTCGGAATAATCCGCATACAGAATCGGGTTTTTGTACGTTCTCATATTTTCAATTAACCTCCTTTTTTTCTGCCATATATCCGGCCAGCCTTTCTGCTATCATCTCATGCCCCAGGTCCGATGGATGGAGGCCGTCCGACGACAGCCCCTGGGGAGTATCCATGGCCTCAAGCCCGTTTATATAATGAAGCCTGCCCCCATACTGCCCGGAAAGAACTGCCGCGCAGCGCTGTATGGCGCCGCGAAACCGGGCCGCCCTTTTGTCCCCTTCAAAATCATAGCGGTTATAATACATGTCTGTCACAAATACCTGTTTATCCGGCCTGGCTTCCAGCACAGCGGCCAGGAATGCAAGGGCTTTGCCATAGAGCCGGTCTCCATCCCATGTTTCGATCACATTGACCCCCAACTCAAAAAGCGCCATGTCCCAGTCGTCCCTGGACCCTATATATGAGGCCATGGCCTCATCCATTTGGCAGCTTCCCGCACACCCCAGATTAATCAAATCATATCCCAATTTCCGGGCCAGTCTGAACGCGTATGTACCGGAGGGTACCGACGCGTTCCCACCGTGGGTAATGGAAGAACCGTAAACCAGCAGGCGCTTTCCGGGCATCTCCTGTTTCTTTGGAGGACGGATATCCCCCTTTATGTCCCTGAGACAGCATCCCCAGTCATAAGGAAGCAGGATTCTGGTCACCGAAGGATGAAAGGAATAACCGTTACCGGCAAATCTTTGAACGGCAGACCAGTCCTGCCTGCGGATTGTAATTTCAGTTCTGTCTGCCGTTACGGACCAGGGGCTTATTTCGTAGCTTCCCTGGTAATCCCCCTGAAACACCTCCAGAACCCCCTGGGAACGGATGTCGCCTTCAGCCGGCATACGCCTGAGTCCCAAGACGGCACTGTCTCCCTTCATCACGAACCGAATCTCGCTGTTGCTGGCAAAAAGTATATTTTTCTGCGCTTTCATGTTGAGCCCCAGCCTGGTGGGTTCCGGCACCCGGCAGAGCAGGTAATCTCCTGCCTCTTCATCCCATATCAGGCTTTCCACATTGTGGAGTATGGTGCTGCCAAATTCCATGTTCCCGTCGTCTCCCCTCAATACATGTTATTACACCTTCACCCAATCATCCCTTCAGGCCGGAAGTCGCAATGCCCTCCACAAAATATTTCTGGGCTGCAAAGAACAGCAGAATCAGCGGAATCACGGACACCAGCGCCATGGACATAACCTGGTTCCACTGTATATTGGATGTCACGTCAATACTCACCCTAAGGGCCAGTGACAGCGGGAATTTTGAAACCGTGTTAATGTAAATGTTGGTGTTGAAAAAGTCATTCCAGGTCCATAAAAACTGGAACAGGCCCGCAGAAAACAGAGCCGGCTTAAGTAAGGGCAACAGAATCTGTATAAAACACTGGAACGGGCCGCAGCCGTCTATGCAGGCAGACTCATCCAAATCCCTTGGAAGTCCCCTTAAGAACTGCACCATCATGAACACAAAGAAGGGGTAGCATCCCACGGCAGCCGGCGCGTAAAAGGTCATATAGGAGTCCAGCCAGCCCAGCTTGTTGAACAATGCGTATCTGGGTATGATGATGATTGCATTGGGAAGCATCAGCGTGGCTATGAGCACCATAAAAAGAAACTGGTTGCCGGGGAAATCAAACCTGGCAAAACCGTAAGCCACAATGGAGCAGGACACCAGGGTCAGCAGCGTGGTGGGAACCACCAGCGCAAAGGTGTTTATGAAATACTGGGCATATGTGTAGGTTCCCGTGGTCTTCCATCCCTTGATAAATGCCTCTGTGCTCCATCCCTGGGGAAGAAGGCTCAGACTGCCGAATATCTCGTTGTTGGTTTTAAAGCAGGCAAAGAACATCCATATGACAGGAAACAGCATCACCACGCCCACGATTCCGAGAATAACATAGGTAATACCGTTTTTAATCTTTTTCTCTTTCATGCCGTCCTCCTAATTATCGTAATAAACCCATTTCTTCGAGGTCACAAACAGGATAATGGTCATGACCAGGATAACCATGAACAGAATCCATGAGGTAGCGCAGGCATATCCCATCTTAAAATACTTAAATGCATCCGTATACAGCTTCATTCCCAACACATAGGTGGCCTTATTGGGACCTCCGTTCGTCACCACAAATGCGGATGTAAAGTTCTGAAGGGCTGTGATAAGCTGCATAATGATGTTGAAAAACGCAATGGATGTAATCATGGGCAGTGTTATCTTAAAGAACATCCTGGGTTTTGACGCACCGTCAATCCTGGCCGCTTCATACAGGGACTGGGGCACCTGCTTAAGGGCGGACAAAAATAACACCATGGAGGAACCAAACTGCCATATTTCCAGCATACAGATGGTGATTACAGCCATATCCGGGGTTCCCAGCCATTTAACCGGGCCGATGTGAACCAGGCCCAGAAGACTGTTGATGAAACCGTCATTCATAAACAGTACCTTCCACAGGATTGCCACTGCAACAGAGCCGCTGAGCAGGGACGGTATGTAGTATACGGTTCGTATAAAATTGATTCCTTTCAGGTTCCGGTTCAGAATCACAGCAATAATAAGGGCCAGCACCACCTTGCCCGGCACTGTGATGAAGGTATACTTCAGTGTAACTGCCATTGAATTCCAAAATTCCCTGTCCTTTGTAAACAGCTTCACATAATTATCAAGGCCCACAAATTCCGGCGCATGGAATATATCATAGTTTGTAAATGAATACAGCAGCGAGCTGATAAAGGGGTACAGCTGGAACACCAGAAAACCGAATATCCAGATACACACATACATGAATCCAATCCTGTTGCGTTTGGTCCAGCCGCCGTGCCTTGGCTTTGCCTTTTCCATCCTATCTTCCTCCTATCCTCCAAGCGGCCCGGGAAAGGATGTCCGGGCCGCCTGCTAATCTCTTTTATGTTTGTTCTGGAGCCTGTTTGTTGAGGAGCCTTTTAGTTCAGGCCGCTCAGATAGTCATTAATCAGCTCAATGGCATTGTCGGCCGCCTCTTCAGGCGTGCTCTGTCCATAGGCAATACTCTCTATCATATCTTCCTGAATTGCATAAACCTCCGCGCTGGTGGTATATCCCTTGTCGCTCTTGCCGTTAAGCCCTGCCGCCAAATCCACTGCATCCACCACGGTCTGGTTTAAGAGTCCCTTATCCGCACACAGCTGTCTTGCCGTGGATGTGGGAGGAATGGATCTTACGTCCTTAAGTGTCTCCTGGGCCTCTGTATTGTTGTAGAAATAGTTCAGGAAATCCACTGCTTCCTCCACATGTTCAGAGTTCTTATTTACAGTCATATACTGTGGAGTATCTGCAAAGAAACCGTCATTTACCCGGTCTTCTGCCATCGGCATCTGAACAACGGTACACTCTGCTTCCGGAACAGCGTCCATCAGCAGGTTGATGCTGGAGGAAGGGCCGTAGGCAAATACAAATTTTCCATCCATCCACTTTGGATTGGTGTGAATCTGTCCCTTAAAGGTAGCGCTGTCCTCCGCCGGTTCAAAGACGCCTCCGTCATAGCAGTCCTTGATGTATGTAAGCACTTCTACCAGCTGTTCCCTGGTAAAGCTCATCTTCTTTTCACTGTCAATAATAAAGGATTCTCCTGTCATCTGACGCAGATACGGCCTGAGCACGTACTCGCAGAGTATCTTGGTATCAGTATTCAGGTAGTAATAATCCGGATTCTCCGCGTGAAGCTTCTTACCGTCTTCCAGCATGGAATCCCAGGTAATCTGCTTTGTCAGGTCCACGCCGCAGATCTCAGCCGCGTTTTTATTGGCCACGGTTGCCAGACATGACATACCGGTAGGCAGGGCCAGAAGCTTTCCGTCAAAGGTACCGAACTGGCTGATGAATGTCTCGTCAAAGCCGGATGTGTCAAATGTATCCTTGTACTCATAGAAATCCACGAAAAAATCTCCTCTGGACACAAAGTCCGGCAGGGAGTCCACGTTCTGCTGAAGGATGTCCGGGGCCGTGCCGTTGGCCAGCATGGTGGATACCTTGTCAATATATCCCTGGTCAGAGTTCATTTCCGCCTCAATCCGTACCTCAGGATGCAGCTTCTGATACTGGTCAATGACAGCCAGGGTTGCCTCATTTCTCTCATCGCCGCCCCACCACATAAAACGGAGCGTAATCTGGTCGCCTGAGGCGGCCGGTGCGCCGGTGCCTGCGGCACTGTCCTTGCCGGCTTCAGCCTGGGACGCGGACGAAGGAGCCGGTTCATTGGTACATCCGGCCAATACGGCGGAAGCCATAATACCAGCCATCAAAAGGCCTGTGATTTGTTTTGCTTTTCTCATTACTAATTACCTCCCATTTTTCAACTGTCCCTATTGTACTGTACTTTTGCCGTCTTGTTAAGAAACCCCGCTTACGAAAAAGGTATCTTTCCTTAATCAAATGCCGGGGAAAGTATCATTTTTTACAATATTTATTCATTATTGGGAATCCTTTGTTCCGGATCCAGTTTTCAGATGATTTTTTTCTCTCTTTTATATATAATAAAAGCAGGATTTTTGAAGAAAGGGGCCCACCTATGTACCAAGTAATCATTGCAGACGACGAAACCAAGATACGGAGCGGACTTGCCAATCTCTTTCCATGGAACCAGCTGGGATTTGAGATTACCGGCTCATTTTCCAACGGCAGGGATGCCTATGACTTTGCCCTGTCAAACCCGGTGGACCTGATTCTGTCCGACATCCGCATGCCCCTCATGGACGGACTGGAGCTCTCGGAGCGTCTGCTGTCCCGGAAAAAAGTAAAAATCATATTTTTCAGCGGTTACCAGGATTTTGATTATGTGCGGAAAGCCCTGCGCAACGGTGTCTTTGATTACCTGTTAAAACCGGTAAAATATGAGGACCTGGCAGACTGCCTGACCCGGGTAAAGGAGTTACTGGACCGTGAACAGGGCCAGGACATGCCGGATGTCTGTGAAAGCCTGAGCTACTATGAAAAAATCATCAGTACGGTAAAAAACTATCTGGAAACCAGCTACCAGGACGCCACCCTGGAACAGGCCGCCAGACTGGTGTCCTTAAGCCCTAATTACCTGTCCAAAATCATGAAGGAGCACTCGGATACCAGCTTCTCCGATTATCTGTTAAAGACCCGGATGGAAAATGCAGCCCGCATGCTGAGGGACATTGGTTACAAGCAATATGAGATCGCCTATCGGGTAGGATATGACAATCCCAAAAATTTTTCCAGGGCATTCCACCAGTATTTCAACATGACGCCCACCCAGTACCGCAATTGCGGCAGCCGCCCTGAACCGCACCTATGATGTGGTCTGGCTTTCCCTACCCGGAACACCCCAAAAAGGAACTGAAAACCATGAGAAAACGAAATTTCATAAAAAGCTTTTTATATTATTCAGCCATCATAGCCATACCCATCCTCACCGTATTTCTGGTATTCCTGGCATTTGTCTTTCAGGGAAAACAGCGTGAAATCCGTGAGGACGCCGAGACAGCGGCCCAGGCCGTAAGGGATAACTACTCCCTGGTCCTGGACAGCGCCGCCACCCAGTACGACATCCTGGCCAGGAATCCCAGGCTGTCCATCTCCCTGCGTGGATTTATCTCCCATAAGCAGATTGGCTATCTGGACGTAATCCTGACCAACACCATCCTTTCCAACTTTAATTCACTGACCAACAACGCACCCTATATTGCCTCCGTGTACTATTACCTGGATGGGTATGATTCCATTCTCACCTCTGACACAGGAGGGACTACACGGCTGTCCCAGTTTTCAGACCTGAGCTGGAAGGATTCCTATGACCACTCTGATGAGGACGAATGGCTGGAACACAGGGAAATGCACCAGTACTCCTACACACAGCCAGTCCCTGTCCTTACCTACTTTAAGAAACTGAGCATGTTTAAGGGCGTGGTCATGGTCAATATATATGAGGAACAGTTAAAACAGCTTATCAATACCAGTTCCCAGCTGGACCGGTTCTTTATTCTGGACAAGGACGGGAATTTCCTGCTCCAGGGAGGCGCCCAAACCGCCCAGCTGTCCCTGGAGGATAAGGATCTGCTGGTCAGCCGCTTGGAACAGTCACCGGATAACGCCTACCGAGGGTGGGTGGACTTAAGCCGTGGAAAATACTATGTGAGAATCATCCCGGCTGACTGCGGGACTTATATTGCAGCCTGTATCAGCCACTCCAACTACTATCAGGCCCTTTACACCCTGCTCCTGCAGTTTCTGATGGTCCTGGCCGCAGTGATTTCCACATCCCTGTGGATTGCCTATGCTATCACCAAAAAGAATTTTCAGCAGATTGATTATTTTGTGGAGGTGTTCTCGGATGCGGAGCGTGGCGTATTTAACCCGGAAAAGCCCGCGTTCATCAAGGATGAATATGATATAATCCTCAACAACATCGTCCAGCTCTTTCTGAATCAGACCTTTCTGCGCAGCCAGCTGGCTCTTAAGGAGCAGGAACAGAAGCTGGCTGAGATGACAGCCCTTCAGTTGCAGATTAATCCCCATTTTCTGTTCAACACCCTGCAGACCCTGGACTTCAAGGCAATGGAATATACACATAAGCCCACCGCGGTAAACCAGATGATTGAGGCACTGTCCGATATCCTTAAATATTCCCTCCAGAATCCTCATTCCATGGTGACCTTAAAGGATGAAATTGATTATCTGAAAAAATACGACAGCATTCAGCGGTACCGTTATGAGGATAAGTACATCCTCTATTATGAATACGAAAAGGAACTGGAGAGCATCCCCATCATGCGCCTGATTCTCCAGCCTCTGATTGAAAACAGCCTGTACCACGGCATCAAGCCCCTGGAAGGCTCAGGTTTTATTAAGCTGCGCATTGTGAGAAGGGGCGGACAACTGATTTTTTCTGTCATTGACTCCGGGGTGGGCATGGAAAAAGCAGATATCCAAAAACTATATGAAAAGATAGCCAATCCGGGCAGCGAAAATATCGGACTCACCAACGTAAACAGCCGCCTCATCATGCGCTATGGGGAAGGAGCAGGACTTAAGATACTCAGCAAAAAGGGAATGGGGACCTGTATCTCATTTCGCATATCAGAAGAAATAGTGTGTTCCGTCCCTCATAAAGACGCCAATGTGTGCCAGTCCCCCAAATCAGCAGTCATATTTCAGGACATGCCGAATAAAATATAATATCACCCTTGAAAGGAGCACTTACATAATATGACGATCTATCCAATCTGTACCACCATGATGAAATACAGGATTATCCAGACACTGGCGGAAGCCTATTACAGATACCGAGTGAAAAAACCATGTTTCATCATGCGGCAGAATAACCGCTGGACCCTTGTGACCATGGATAGATGACATCATATGCCCTGCATGGGAACTTTATATCCATAAACAGCAAAGGACGCTGTCCTATGATGTGTGATTCAGGCATGGAATCTGAGCCTGAAACTCCATCATAAGACAGCGTCCTTATATAATTTTCTCAATTTTCTGTTGCAATTTTAGGATTCCTTCTTTTTCTTTCCAAGGACCAAATATACAGCCATCAGCATCCCCGAAAGAATGAACGATAACTCATGGGCACTGCTCCCCCTGTCACCTGTCTTCGGTATGGCAGCTAACGGTATCTCCCCATCATCTATGATGGCCATTGACTGGCTGAATGCTGCCGATGCATCCGCTGGAAGGGATGCAAGGGGAACCTGGGATGATTCAATCACATTCTGCTGCGCGCCTGGCCCCCTCTGGGCATCAGTCCCCTGATATCTGCCTGTGCCGCCGGACGTGGTGGTTCCTCCGCCTGAACTGCCGGAACCCTCGGAGCCTTGTGAGGTATTCGTTGTACCGCCGTCGGATGAACCTGGGGTATCTGTATCTGCTGTGTCGTTCCCGGGCACTCCGCCCGATTCATTTCCATTACCGTTGTTTGAATCGTTATCTGGTTTTTCTGAGGAATCATTTCCTGAGGAGCCATTGTCTGTGGAGCCATTGTCTGTGGAGCCGTCACCTGTGGAAGTACTGTTATAGTAATAATTTTTAAATGTATACTCTATTTGATATGCGGTGCCAAATTTGGAAATAACACCGTCCACAGCTGGCTGCATAATCGGATCTCCTATATCCGGTACTTCTCCCGGGCACATGGCATGCCAGTTGCCGCTGTCTTCTTCCATCAGCATATGCATGGTTTTAGGGGTATTCACATTCCCTCCTGCATGCAGACTGGAAATCATATAGGTTGTGCTAACTGGATATGCTTTTAAATACTGGTACCACATACCCTCCTGACTGTCAAAGGCCGCGTACGCATTCCAGTCCTTCAAAGCGTCACTTCCCGTTAAATATGGTATGATTTCCATATTTTCTGCGCTGTCTACTGTTCTGAAGTATATATGCAGGTATAAATTCTTTGGCCGCTTGTTATTTGGGACATTGTCTTTTTCCAGTCTTTCACTTACGATGCCGGCCAAATCGCCAAATCCTTCTTCCGATGCCAATGGCCACTTAGAAGTACCATAATGGTCTTCTAACAGCTTCGCTATAATGCTATCATTGGTTACGTTATTATTCGAAATTCCCAATAAAGCCCGCCGTTGCTCGAACCGGTCTTTTCTCCCCGGAGTCTCATCGTATTCCCTGCACTTTGTATATGCTCTCATTAATACGGCGGCCCGCTCCATCAGCGAACCATATTGATTGTTAGAACCATAACCATAAGGGAAGCTTTCTCCCTCTCCCTCCGTGCCGAGGTCAACGTCTGTTTCAATCCAATCAATTTTTGTTCTAGCTGTTTCCGTTACCCCTCTAAACTCGTTATAAGTATCCTCTATCGTCTGGACTACCCTGTATTCAGCTGACGGCCCTACATTCCCTATCTTCATCTTTCCGTTGGGTTTTAGATTGAAGGTATAGGTATTGGTGTCGCCTTCTGTTACAGCGGTTGTATTATATTCCTCAGCCCCGCCATCTCCTGTCAGCAGATAGAGCTTCTCATTCTTATTCTTCCTGCTGTCTGTGATGCTGACTTTATAGGTGTATTCGACTTTTTCAGCCCCTTCACTGCCTTCCTGTAATTCATTGGCAATCACCAGATAAGGAGAGGTCTTAAATATAGCCGTAAACGCCGAGAAATGGTCGGTCTGGAAATGAATCTGTCCAACGGACGCGCTTCCGCTCACATCCAGTTCCTGGCGTCCCTCGCTGTCAACCGCAATATCGTCTGCTGAAATGCCATCCAGCACAGGCACCTGGGCTACGGCTTCTGTTTCCCCGCTGCCTTCCAGCTCCGCCTTTGCAGATACGGCCTGGACCTCCTGGGTAGGCGTCTCCAGATGAAGAATTTCAATCTGGTCCGCCTCCATGCTGGCCTTCTCAATCCGATCTCCGCTAAAGGATACCGTGACAAGATTGCTGCCGTCCTCGGCCCAGCTGTTATCTAATTTCACGCCGTCATACATAAGGTTGATGTCATATGCAATGATGGCGCTGACCACTGTTCCGTCATCAGTCTCAGCATCTACTTTTTCCGTCAGCGCTGATTCCACCTGCTCTGTTATCTCCTCTGCCTGTATCTGCGTGTCGGCAGGCAGCACTCCTTCGGGAGCAGTTATCCTGATTGTAACCCCATTGACCTCCACTGACTTGTCAAAGGCAGGATGTTCCAATGTCTCCAGGGTGTACACCTGTATGTTCTGCTCCTCATAAACCTCGGATATGGTATACCATGCTGTCTGTGATCCGTCCAGCTCATCCGTAACCGAGTCTGCTTCCAAATCCTCATCATTGGCTGTCACATTGTCAATTGTATATCCCAACTGGGTCTTGACGCCAAAGGTCAGGCTTTCGCCTTCCTTCACGCCTCTTGGCCCCTCCATAATCCGGGCACTGGCCTCAGGGAAACTGGTGTATGTCACCTTATAACCGTCAAAATCCTCCAATGCCTTTAACTGGTTCAGGCTGGTGGTGTAAACCTTGGCTGTGGAACAATACCCCATGCCAGCCAAATCAGAGGTGCTGGCCTTCTTAGTATCATCCTCCGGCACAGGTTCCGGAGCGGTCTCCTGCTCTGACTCTGAAGGAAGTGAAACATCTGCGGACGGTGCTGTTGATGTTTCCGCTGAATCGGAAGATGGATCGCTGCTTCCGGCCGTGCTGTCCGCTGCCTGTGTGCTCTCAGGTACGCTTCCCTCATCATCCGCTTTTGTGGTCTGCACTTCGTCTGTATCCGGCACATTCACTTCCGTTGTTGGGGCAGCCGGTTCCCTGGTCTCTTCCGCAGAAGGCTTCTCTGTCTCTTTTACCGTCTCTGTCTCTTTTTCTTTCTCTGTCCCAGCTGCTTCTCCTGTCTCTTTTACTTCCCCGTGCTCCTCTTTCTCTCTGGGCTCAGTCTCCTTCTCTTTGGAGACCTCTTCCTTCTCCGGCACGTTTTCCTTCACATCTGCGGAATCTGCCGGACTGCCCTCCTCTTTCTCAGATACAACCGGGGCATCATGACGGGAAATGGCAGCTGCCGGCACAGCGCCCTCTTCCTTCTTATCCTCATCCTTATTTGACTTTTCTTCCCTGTCCTCCTGCTTCTGGGTGTCCCTATCCTGGTCCGCAAAATCCTTTTGCGGCTTCTCATCAGAACCAGATCCGCTGTTCTTTTCCGGTACCTCTGCCTTTGTATCGGCAGCATTGTCTTTCTCTGTATCTGTTCCCTGAGCATCGTCCGTCGGCGCGGCTTCTGTATCAGCCGTACTGTGGTCTGCATTGCCGGCCGAACCAAGGGACCCGTCCTCAGGCCGTGATGTCTCCTCCTGGTTTTCGCCGCTGTTTTCGCTGCTTCCGCTGGTATCTTGGCCGCTGTTTCCACTGTTTTCGCTGCTTCCGCTGCCATCCGCGCTTTCCTCCGGCAGAGCTGACCCCCCGGTGCCGTCGGCGCCGCTTTCAGCCGATGTCTCAGATTCGGAGGCCTCTGTCTCCTCCTGGACTGGCTTTGATATGATATCTACTTCCTCATCGCCAAATGCATCCTCATAACTCCTGATGGTGACGCGCTTTGTCTTTTTGACCTTTTCCACACCGTCATCCATCCGTGTGATTTCCGTGGTGCAGCTGATGGTATCCTCCCCGTTATTCACGTAGAGCAGGATGATTTCCTCATCCCCGGTTACCATATACATATCGCCGGCATCCTCCGGAAGGCGCACAAATACACGCAGCTCCGCTTCCATGCTGCTTCCTTCCATCTCCGGATATACCTCATACACGGCACCCTTCGTACCGAAAAATACCTTTTCAAATTCTGCCGTCCTGCCATTGGTAAAGCCTAAATCATCTGCCGTTATCTCATGGCCTCTTTCAATGGCCTCCTCCACGGCAGCTACCAAATCCGCGCCTTTCATCTGGAACGTAACCTGGTCCGCCGTACCGGCATAGGATACATTCAGGCCGGTGCCCAAATTTGTGAAAACCATGGCTGCTGTCAGCAAAAATGCCAGAATCCTTTTCTGGCTGTAATACATGGATTTCGTTATTGTACCGGAACTTCTCCGTCTTTCCATAATAGTTCTCCTTTTTCATAAACTCCCCTGTCAATCAGGTGCAGCTGTTTCACGATTCATCTTAACAATATCATATCATAAATGATTACACTTTGGTTACATTTTCATGTTTTTTATAAATTATTTATGTATTTTGAATTGTAACCAGAGGCCGTATTTCTTCACTATGGTTACATAATAGCATACAAAGCGTTACGTAAAGCGTTATTTCATGTCGCAATTGGTCACTTTTTTTATTTTTATGTTATTTTATTCATTTTTTTATAATATGTGTGTCCCCATTTCCCTGCATTCCGCACAAACCAGAAAAAAATGGAAATCTTTTTCTCCCCCCAAACCGTATAAAACATCTGGAATCCGTACATCATTTCGTTATAGCAGATTCATCCAGTACAGCCCTGAATTTTTTCATGTCAGGGCGTATGGCATTATAACGGAGGTAAGGATTATGTCGGGCTACAAAGTTGAGATATGCGGAGTCAATACCGCCAAACTGCCTTTACTGAGCAATGAAGAGAAAGAGGAACTGTTTCAAAGAATACTGGACGGTGACATGGAGGCCAGGGAGCAGTATATCAAAGGGAACCTGCGCCTGGTACTCAGCGTAATCCAGCGCTTTTCAAACAGCCAGGAAAACATCGACGACCTGTTCCAGATTGGATGCATCGGCCTAATCAAGGCCATCGACAATTTTGACATCACTCAGAATGTCAAATTTTCCACTTATGCAGTGCCTATGATACTGGGAGAAGTGCGCAGATATCTGAGGGACAATAATTCCATCCGGGTCAGCCGTTCCCTGAGGGATACTGCCTATAAGGCCCTCTATGCCAGGGAGCAGCTTACCAGAACCAATTCCAAGGAACCCACTCTCATGGAAATCGCACAGGAAATAGGTGTTTCAAAGGAAGACATCACCTATGCACTGGACGCCATACAGACTCCTGTCAGCCTGTATGAGCCGGTTTATACGGACGGCGGGGACCCTCTTTTTGTGATGGACCAAATTAGTGACAAAAAGAACCTGGAGGAAAACTGGGTGGAGGATTTATCTCTGGTGGAGGCCATGAAGCGGCTGCCGGAACGGGAGCGCCATATCATTGACATGCGTTTCTTTGAAGGAAAAACCCAGACCGAGGTTGCCCAGGAAATCCATATCAGCCAGGCCCAGGTGAGCCGCCTTGAAAAAAATGCGCTGAAAAGTATGAAGTCCTATTTAAGCTGACCCTTGAAGCCTTTCAGCAGATGTGTTAAACTATTCATGTTAGTGCTTGTTTGAAACATATGCCAACAGAAAGTGAACATATCTATGGAACAAAATGAACGCAGATTTGCAGTATTAATTGATGCAGACAATGTCTCCCCCAAGTATATCAAATACATTCTGGACGAAGTGTCGGATGTGGGAATCGCCACCTACAAACGCATTTACGGCGACTGGACAGATAACGAAAAGCGCAGCTGGAAGAATGTGCTTCTGGACTGGTCCGTAAATCCCATCCAGCAGTACAGCTACACCACCGGAAAGAACGCCACTGATTCAGCCATGATTATTGATGCAATGGACATCCTATATTCCGGAAATGTAGATGGCTTCTGCCTGGTTTCCAGCGATTCGGATTTTACCAAGCTGGCCCAGCGCCTGAGGGAGGCAGGGATGTTTGTCATGGGAATCGGGGAGCAGAAAACCCCCAAGCCCTTCCGTGCAGCCTGCGATACGTTTAAATTGCTGGAGATCATATCCTCTGACGATGCACCGGAGACATCGGTCATCGAAAACCAGAAGACCATTACCAACATAGATGAAATCCAGAAGGCCATCACCAAGCTTCTCATTGAAAATAACAGCCAGAACCAGCCCATTATCCTTGCAAAGGTGGGTAACTTCCTTACAAAGCGCTTTTCAGATTTTGATGTCAGGAACTACGGCTACTCCAAGCTCTCCACCTTTTTGGAAAGCCTGAACAACAACGACTTTCAGGTGGTCAAGCTCCACGGCGGTTATTTTGTCCAGGAAAAGAGCGCCAGCATCTCCAAGACTGAGATTGAAAAGGAAATCATCCGCATCATCAAGGGATATAACGGACATGTGGATAATCTGAGCATCATACACGATGAGCTGAAAAAGACATACCCTTCCTTTGACGTGAAGCAGTATGGTTTCAGCCGCATTTCCAGCTTTATCCGCAGCTTCGGTACATTCCGCATCAGGGATAACATGGTTCAGCTCAAATAACAACAACAGAAACGCCCGGAAAGGGACATCCAGCCTGTGGATGCGGCCTTTTCCGGGCATTCTTGTTTTACCGTCTTTCCTGGTGTCTCTTCTTCGGCTGTTCTGCTTCTACTGTCCTGCCACTCCTGTTATCTGCGGATAATTTCAAAGCCATCCTTAAACTCTTTATAGTCCCTTATGCCGATGAATTCTTCCGGAACAGGCATCTTCGTCATATGGCTGGTGATTTCATACCATTTGTCCATTTGGAATACAGCGTCGGGGTCTGTCCATATGGCCTCCGCCTCTTCTCTGGTCAGGTCCGTATATTTAAGTATGTCCTCAGGAAACTCCTGCTCTTTTCCGTAACATCCAAACTCAGATTCCAGTATTTCCTTAGTAATTGATGTCGCCCTCTGGTACACATGCTTTTGATGTTTGTCGCTGTAGGCAACCATCAGCAGATCTCCGTCAAATTCGTCATAGAGAATGACATCCGACTTGAATATTTTTGACACTTTCCTGGCATTCTCCATGGTGCAGTTTTCCTGGAGACTCTGGCTGTCTATGCCCAGCCAGGGGCTGTCCTCTGTCCGGGCCGCCAGCGCATCCCCGCTTTTTGCCCCAAAAAAGCCTGTGTCAATCTTCTTCACCAACTCCAGACAGTCACCGATTTCCTCCGGGCTTAAGTCCTCCTCCAGAAGGACCAGACAGTTTGTCATGACATAGTTTTTGCCGTAATAGCCGTGAAATACCTCGTCCTCCATCTTTTTACAGATTCCCGCAGACGTATCCAAAATCCGGAAGGAATCAAGAGCCTGCCTGGCTTCTCCTATGGATTCCGGTGTTTCTTCCCTGAGACGTACCGTTACCGTGTAAAAATACTCCGGTCCCTGCACACTGAGCTCTACGCTATATCGGTATGCCCCTTCCACGTATTCACCCCCGCCGTATATCTGACCGGTATTCTCCTCGGCCTTATACCGTATCTCCTTTTGGACAATCTCGTCTCCCTTCACCCTTCTGTATGTATACTCCAGCACCTCCGGCATGGAATCGTCCTTAACAGCTGCTCCGCTCTCCATCCTTCGGATGTAATCCGCCTTTGTCTTGGGGGTATCTATTCCCGCTATTGCAAAAAACTGCGGCTGCTCCCTGTATCCCCGGACCAGAATACTCCCCCATTCCGAAACCAGGATGTCCCCCAAATCACGGTTTCCCTGCTGGGTCCACTCCTCCTGCGGAAGCCGGATTTTATAATAAAGAGAGGAGGAGACATAGGTTCCGTCTGACCCCACCTGGTCAAAAACCGTATCATCGGGAACAGTAATCATAATACCGTCCTGCATTTTGTCTGCTGCTTTATTTCCATGTTCCGCTGCCTGACTTGCGTTTTCCCCCGAATCCGCCGGTCCCTCTTCAGACACCTCTGCCATTGCCGTCCGGGCCTGTACGCTGCCCTCCGCTGTCCCTGTGTTTCCCGTTGTCCCTGTGCTTCCCGCTGTTCCTGTGCTTCCACCGCTCCCTGCTCCCCACGCCGCCAGTCCCAATGCCGCCACAGCTACGGCCGCAGCCAGTAACCTTCTGCCTGTCCCCCATTTTCCTGCCGGCACATGTACCTTTTTTTGCTTTAGTCTCAGAGGTTTCCCGCTTCCTCTCTCATTGCATATCTGAAACAGCATCTTAATGCCACCTATTTGCGCTAGCGGCTCCATGGGAATCATGACCGCCCCGCCCCGTCCTTTCATCAGACAAACATATTCCGGCGTATAAACCGCCTTCTCAAAATCCCCATAGGCATGTCTGACCACGGACCGTTCTCCATATTCGCAGATACCGTCCTCTTCCAGTGCCAGCAGCTGCAAACCCGCATACCGGTACGGGAACAATGCCGCCTTCCTCAGCTTCTGCACATTTCTCCAAGGCAGGCCCAATTCCCTGCATGCGTCTGCTATCTGGTCCACGCTCCTGGTGTAACAGCAGAATGGGACGGTTCTTCTGCGGCAGGCTTCCTCCACATCCCCCATGGGAATCCGCTCATCCCTGTTCTCCAAACATTTTGTCTTCAGGCATCTGAACCATTCCTGCGCCTCCAGATCCCCTCCCAGGATCCGCTCCGGTATGGCCCAGAATTCCTTCTGCCCGAAAAACAGAATCAGGCCTCCCTTCCTATGAACCTCTGTCAGCGCAGAATACAGCAGCCATATATCTGTATTCCCGGTCTGTATGCGGATCACCTCATTCTCCATGGTGATACAGCAGTCTTCCTTCAGATTCATAAAATCCGGCCGGACCCTTCCCAGGTCCTTTTCCTTCAGGAAGTCTTTCTTATACCATCTGAGGAATCCTTTATACTCCTGTTCACTCAGCCTGAAACAAAGCCTTTCTCCCACCTGTGCTGCGGACATGCCTCTCCTACCTCCTCGGCCGTCTCTCCCCATACGCATCTTTAAGGTATGGACGGCCTTGTATATCAAATCATATTCCTGATAACAATGTACCGCATTTTCCTCTGTTAAACAAGCCTTAAGACAGCAAAAAAGCCAGCTCTTTCTGCTGACTTTCCATGCCTATTCAAATCTGACGATTTCCTTTTTAAGCCGTTTCATGATTTTCTTTTCCAGTCTGGATATATAGGACTGGGAGATTCCCAGCAGGTCAGCCACTTCCTTCTGGGTCATTTCCTCCCCATCCTCGTTTGTAAGGCCGTACCGCAGCTCCACGATTTTGCGTTCCCTGGGGTTTAAGCGGCTGATTGCGTTGTTGAGAAGGCTTTTTTCTATCTCATCCTCGATATCGTGATAAATCACATCCTCATCCGTTCCAAGAATATCCGACAGCAGAAGTTCATTTCCATCCCAATCCACATTCAGAGGTTCATCTATGGACACTTCCAGACGTGTCTTATTATTCCTTCTGAGATACATGAGAATCTCATTCTCAATGCATCTGGAAGCATAGGTGGCCAGCTTGATGTTCTTATCCGGCTTAAAGGTATTGATGGCTTTGATGAGTCCGATGGTTCCGATGGAAATTAAATCCTCCACCCCCACGCTGGTATTGTCGAATTTCTTCGCTATGTAGACTACCAGCCTCAGGTTGTGCTCAATCAGGGCCGCCCTGGCCTCCTTGTCATCCTCGCTTCCCAAAAGACTTATCATCCGGCCCTCCTCCTCTGTTTCCAGAGGGGCAGGCAGTATATCGGCGCCTCCTATATAATGCACCTCCCCCTGCCTGGGCATCAGTACGGTTCTGAAGCTGGGGATGGTCTTTAACTGGAAACGGTTTGGTATGGATACTTTTATAATCATGGAAATGTCCTCCTGTACGTTGTGTGTTATTCAAGTTCCTTAGTCGCTTTTCTGTATCAGGATTTGATACTCCCCTGAGGGAGAAAGCTCCTGCTTCGTAATGGCAATGAGGGGCTTCTCAAGGCTGTACCTGCCGCCCTCCTGCTCTATCTCCATCCGGTCTATGAACACGGCCGGCAGAATTCCGCGGCTGGTTCCCACGGACTGGTACGGCACATAGACCACACCCTTTACCGACGGACACAGCTGCTTCATGACACCGGCCGCCGCCACATGGACCGGCTGGCTGCTCACAGGCTCCCTCAGCCGGTTGCCCGTATCTATAAGCCCTGTAACTGTCTCTTTCTTTTCGCCGTAAATCATGGTAACCCTGCATAAATCCTTCCTGTGGGCCATGGTACGGATTAATTCCTTTATCCCCCCTGAAAATCCATAGCAGGCTGCGGCTGCCCCTGCAATCATTAAAATCCAGACCATGACGGGAATCCTTCTTCCATGTCCGGACTCCACCAAAAGCCATGCGTAATACCCTGCCCTGGTGTGTTCATAGAGCACCAGCATCACACCTCCAAGAACAACAGATACAAGGTAGATACCTGCCACGGATTTAATCACCTCTTTAGGGCTTTTCAGATGATAAGCAGCTACAGCCATCAGGCTGCTCACCGCTACATACGTTCCCAATATCTCCACTGCGGCCGGAAGACCGGGAACCAGGCTCACCACACAGGACCATATACCGCCGATGACGGCTCCGGCCAGAATACGCCGCTTTGTGGTCCTGTAGGATAACACTCTGTTTAAGATGGTCAGAACCATCATGTCCATAATGGTATTGACCGCGAATACCACATCTATGTATACTGTATAAACCACTCAGTCCGGCCTCACCTCCCTGGCAAACTTTCTGAAAGCCATTATAGCGGTTTCAAAGCGCGGATGTTGTCGAAATAACCGATATCAGGTACAATATTTATCGACAAAATTCGAGTTTCATACTAAATATGGTGTTTTTACAAAAAGCCGGAACGCCGCCGCCACATCCATACACGGTGTGGCGGCAGCGTTCCGGCTGTACGCGTCTCTATTTGATTGTGCTGTTCTTATAATAGCCTGTGTTTACAACAGCCTCTATTCACATAACCTGTTTCATGGTTCATTCACCACATTCTGAGGCGTGCCTGACATAAACCGGCTCAGGTTTTCCACTGCTATATCCATGAGCCTTTGTCTGGATTCCCTGGGCGCCCAGGCGATATGAGGCGTAATCAGTATATTTTCCGCGCCCAAAAGAGGATTATCCTCCTGTATGGGTTCTGCGGAAACCACATCCACGGCAGCGCCTCCTATCTTACCGCTGTCAAGTCCCTCCCTCAGGTCGGCTTCCTCCACCAGCTGTCCTCTGGAGGTGTTGATAATCAGAACCCCATCCTTCATCTTTTCAATGGTGCGGCGGTTGATGATTTTCTCCGTTTCAGGGAACAGAGGGCAGTGCAGGCTGATTACATCAGAGCCGGACAGCAGCTCTTCCAGGTCTGCGTACCGGCAGCTGTCCGTCTCCAGACCTTTATCCTGATACCGGTCAAAGGCCAGCACCTTCATACCCAGAGCCTGGGCAATGACAGCAGTGCGCCTTCCGATGCGCCCGAATCCGATGATTCCCATGGTCTTTCCCGCAAGCTCTGTCAGCGGGTACTTCCAGAAACACCAGTCCCTGGAGCGGGTCCATTCGCCTGCCCTTACACAGTCAGAATGGAAGCCCACATGGTGGCACAGCTCCAGAAGCAGGGCAATGGCGTACTGGGCCACCGCATCTGTGCCGTAGGAAGGAATGTTGGAAACAATGACCCCTGCATCTCCGGCTGCGCGTATGTCCACGATATTGTAGCCTGTGGCCAGTACCCCGATAAACCGCAGGTTGGGGCAGCTCTCTATTGTCCGGGCGCTTATGGGCGTCTTATTTGTATACACCGCCTCTGCCCGGCCAATGCGTTCCACCACCCGGTCCTTGGGCGTCCTGTCATAAACCGTCAGATCCCCCAGGTCCTCCAGGCCTTTCCAGCTCAGATCCCCCGGATTTTCCGTATATCCGTCTAATACCACAATCCTCATATATGTTTCATCCTTTCCATTTTCCCAGCATACCATTTGGCGCTAATCCTCTCCATCAGTCCTCCACCATCGCCCATGCCCGGTTAATCACTCGCTTCGTGTCAGCCAGGATAATTTCCCCGTCCTCGTCCCCCCAGGGTTTGACCTCCAGGGATAACACATAAGGCTCTTTTTCATTAAAAAAGCCTTCCTCCTTCAGTACCCTGAAAAATTCTGCCAGCTGCTCCGTATCGTTGGCACTCTCCGGGAAACCGAATCTGGGGTGCTGATCCCCGTACGCCTCGCAGCCCTCCTTAACCACTGCGTTTCCTATGTGGAAATGTGTGATATAGGGGCGCAGGGTACGCACCACATAACGGGATGTCTCATAGGTGGTGGGAAAATGGGACAAGTCCGCCAGCAGGCCAAAATTATGATGGGTCATGCCCATATCCGCTGCAAACCGGGCCGCCAGAGGCGCCGGACCAATCAGCGCCGCCTTATCCATATCGTAGTCAAATACCTCTAACTCCACCATCATGCCCTTTTTTGCGGCGTGGGTGCACACTGACCTGGTTGTCTTTAAAAGCTGGGAATATGCCTGTTCCCTGGAATCAGGTTCCCATTTTCCTGCCAAAAAAGCGATACCCCCGGCCCCCATATACGCCGCCTCGTCCACTGCCCGGGTCAGCTCTTCTTCCGCCTTCCTCCGCTCCGTCTCCTCCAGATGGTTTGGATTCAGCCCCTTCCCCAGCAGGTTTGGCTGGGCGCCGTAGCACACCCGCAGATGGGATTGGTCCAGCATTTTCTTCACCCTTTCCCTGGCCTCACTGTCCGGGATATGGGTAATCTCCAAAGCCCCAAAATACGGATCGCAGCAGATGGTTCTGACTGAATCACACACCGGATAACTGACCGGCGGGTGGGTCATCCACTGGATGGTGCCTACCTGGAAATATTTCTGGATTGGTTCTTTCATTCTCTTATACCTCCTGTTCAAATGTGTCTCAGGTCATATCAAAGGGCCGCAGTGTCCTTTCAGGCAGCCTGCCCGTTCCATTGTCCTGCTTACGCCGCATCACGGCCCTGCATCTTTGCGCAATGGATTCCGGGCCATATCCGTACTTTTCCATCAGCTGGCCGTAATCCCCGGACTCGGCGAAATCCACTGCGCCGATCCGTTCCATGGGAACCGGACAGTGCTCTGCCAGCACCTCTGCCACTGCGCTTCCCAGGCCGCCGTATATGCTGTGTTCCTCCGCTGTCACGATGGCTCCTGTCTGTTCTGCACATTCCAGAATCAGATTTTGATCAATGGGCTTTACCGTATGCATGTCCACCACCGCTGCCTGGATGCCCTCCTGCTCCAGAAGCAGGGCTGCCCGGATTGCGTTGTGCAGAAGCGTTCCCGTGGTGATAATGGACACGTCATTCCCTTCCCTGACGCGGATGCCCTTTCCAATCTCAAACCTCATATTGTCCCCGTAAAACACCGGAGCCGGTGCGCGGCTCAGGCGCAGATAAACCGGCCCCTGATGCTCTGCAATGGCAAACACAGCCTTTCTTGTCTCTGTCCCGTCTGCCGTGGCTATGACTGTCATGTTCGGTATGGATCTTACAAATGCCATATCCGTTATGGCCTGATGACTGGCTCCGTCATAGGAGTCAGACAGGCCGCAGTAAGCGCCGCACAGCTTTACATTCAGGCTGTCATAGGCAATGAGGCTCTGGACCGGGTCCGCACCTCTGGTGGTCAGGAACACGGCAAAGGTATTAACAAAGGGAATGAAACCGGTCCTGGCAAGTCCGGCCGCCATGGACACCATATTTAACTCGCTGATTCCCACATTAAAATACCGCTCAGGAAACGCACTTCCAAATATACCGCTTTTTGTGGAGGAAGCCACATCAGCCTCCAGTCCCACGATCCTTACATCCTGTTCCCCCAATTCTTTAAGCGCCGCTCCGTAGGCATCGCGGATTGCTGTCATCTCTCCCATTACCGGTCACCTCCCAGTTCTGCTTTTGCCTGTGCGTATTCCTGGTCTCCAATGGCTTTTCCATGCCAGGTATTTTTGCCCTCCATGAAGGAAACGCCCTTTCCCTTCACTGTCTTTGCCAGTATCAGGGAAGGCTTGTCCGCCGTCATTTTAGCCTCCTCCACGGCCCTGCATATGTCCTCCACATCATGGCCGTCGCAGGGAATCACATTCCATCCGAACGCTTCCCATTTGGCCTTTATATCGCCCATGGGCATGATATCCTCCAGGGTGCCGTCCAACTGTACCCCGTTGTTGTCCAGAATACCTATCAGATGGTCCGCCTTGAATTTGTACGCTGACAAGGCTGCCTCCCATACGCATCCTTCCTGTATTTCCCCATCCCCCATGATTACATATGTGTAGGAATCATACCCTTTAAGCCTGGATCCCAGGGCCATTCCCAGTCCTGCGGACAATCCCAGGCCCAGCGGTCCGGTGGAAAGCTCCACCCCAGGCGTCTTATGTACGCAGGGATGGCCCTGGAGCATGCTTCCCGTCTGGCGCAGGTTCTTTAACTCCGCCAGGGGAAAGAAGCCCTTGTGGGCCAGAACAAGATAAAGCATGGGTGCCCCGTGACCCTTTGACAGTATCAGATGGTCCCGGTCCTCCTTTTCCGGGTTCATGGGGTCCACATCCATCAGCTCATAGTAAAGCGCTGTCAATATCTCTGTGCAGGACAGCGATCCCCCGGGATGGCCTGTCTGTACACTGTACAGCAGATCAATCAGCTTGTTGCGGAATACAAGGCACAGCTTTTGAAGTGTTTCCTTTCGTTCCTCTCTCATATCTGCATCCCCTCCTTACGGCTGCGGCCGCGGCCATCCTTGTTCCGTCCTGCTTCATTGCAATGTGTGTTTCCGCCGTAAACCCGGTCGGCAATGGGCCTCAGATACCGGATGGATTCCCTGGCAGCTTCCTCCATGGACGGAAGCTGGAATATCTCGGTACAGTAATTGCCGTCATAACCGCACTCCCGAAAGACCGTCAGAATCTTCTCAAAATCCAGGCCGCATTGGCCCGGATAGCGCCGGTTATTGTCAGCCAGATGTACGTGGATGTTGTAACTGCTGTATGTGCGGATGGCCTCATACAAATCCTTTTCCTCCAGATTCATGTGGAAAATATCCATCATGAGCCGGAAATTAGGCCGTCCCACCCGGTCTGCCATGGCCGCTCCCTCCGCCAGGGTATTGATAAAGTTGGTCTGCATGATGGTCACTGTCTCCAGGGCAATGTCCACATTTTTAGGAGCTGCATAGTCAGCCAGCTCAGTAAACGCGTTCTGAGCCAGTCCAATGGTTTCCTCCCTGTCCAGTTCCCTGCAGTACTGCCCGCGTATCCTCCCTATATTGACATTGGCCCCCAGGTAACCGGCAAAATCAATGATTTCCTTTGTCCTCTCCACGGCCTCCCGGCGTAGGGACCGGTGGGGGTGTGTATAGCTTAATCCCAGCTGTCCGAAGATCTCGCCTGTGCACACCAGCACCACGGACAGGTTGTTTTCCTCAGCGGTTTCCTTCACTTCCCTCCAGTCCAGCTTTCCCGGATTCAGGGTCATCAGCTCTACCCCGTCGTATCCCAGGGCGCCCAGGTCCCCAAAGGTTTTTGTCAGAGACCCCTGGTACGCTGTCACTGAATCCGCTATGGCCACGTCGGGCGTGGCTGCCTGATAACATAATTTCATTGCTCTCCTCCTCCCGCGAATACAGGCTTTAACGCCTGGTACAGTTCCCGGTAAACCCGGTACTGTCTGTCATATACACAAGCCCGGACATCATCGGGCCAAAACACCTCACCGTCCGCTGCCAGTACCTTTCCAAAGTCCGGCGCAATCTCACGGATTCCCATAGCCTGGGCAGCGATGATGATATCGCCCAGGGTCTCTGTCTCATTGGACCGGAGCCGGGCCACGGGAATTCCCAGCACATCGGCAAATATCCGGCACCACAGAGGGCTATTGGCCGCGCCGCCGCCAAGGGGTATGATATCCGGTCTGGCAGCCCGGTCCAGGACCACTTCCAGACAGTGGCGCTGTGAAAATGCCACTCCCTCCAGGACAGCCCTTATAAAGGATGGGTAATCTGTCTCCAGCCCGGCCCCATAGAACACGCCCCTGGCCCGTGTATCCCAGACAGGGCTCTGCTCCCCGGCCAGATAGGGAAGCCATATAAGGCCTCCTGCCCCGGCCGGGGCAGTGTCCGCCAGACGGTCCAGATATGGGTATATACCGCACCCGGCTGCCTGGGCCTGCCTGGCTGCCTCACTTCCGAATGTGTCCCTGAACCAGCGCAGGGACACACAGGCATTGTTGGTGGACTGGACAATGATGTACTGTCCGTCATAGGCCCCGTACAGGTTCAGCAGCCTTGAATCCTCCATAGGCTGTCCCGCAATGCTGCAAAGCCTTCCGCTGCTTCCTATGGTCAGGGCGAAATCCCCCTCAGCCACAGCGCCTGCCCCTATGGTGGCCGCTACCGTGTCAATGGTGCCGCCTGTCACCGGCGTTCCCGCAGCCAGTCCTGTCATGGAGGCCGCCCATTGGGTCACTGTGCCCACGATTTCAGCGGAACCGCAGGGACTCGGCAGCAGCCGGGCCGGCAGGCCTGTCTGTTCTGCAATCTCTGTATCCCATTGTCCGGTGCGGATATCCGCCATAAGGGTCAGGCTCATACGCGGCCGGTTCATTGTAAACTCCCCTGTGAGCTTTTGAATCACATAGCCGCAGGGCACCATCAGCTTATGTGCTCCCTTTATCAAATCCGGCCGGTTCTCAACCAGCCACCGCAGGGCCGGAAGGCTGAAGGAGCCGTTGGCAATGCGGTTTGCGGCCAGAGCGCGGATCCGCTCCTCACTGATATTCTCCTTCAGCCATTCCACCTGGGGACCGCTTCTCTGGTCGTGGAGGCTGATGGCATTGCACACAGGCTGCCCCTGCCGGTCCGCCAGAAACACTGCGTTGGTGCTGCTGGTCCCCACCGCCGCAATCCTGTTTTTATCTATGTCCTGGCTTTGAAATATGGTCTGCAGGTTGCAGCACACCGCGTCCCACCACCGGGAAGGGTCCTGTTCGGTCCATCCGGGCCTGGGATGGATCATAGGATATTCCCGGTAAGCAGAAGCCACCCGTTTTCCGTGAAAATCATATACCGAACATTTTGTTCCGGTGGTGCCTACGTCTATTCCCAATAACAGGTCCTTATGCATCATACCGTTCCTCCTGCCCGAAACAGCGCCTCTGTCTGTTCTTCATCAAGGGGAATTCCCCGGTCTCCCAAAAGTATGGTAAGATGCGCATTCTCCTCAATCTCCTCCGCGGCGGCCAGCACTGCCTCCGGGCTTTTTCCCGCAGCCACCATGCCGTGATTTGCCAGCAGAAGGCTGTCCCGGCTGCAAATCACGTCAGACACAGCCTCGGCCAGTTCCCGGCTTCCGGGACAGTAATAGGGAACCACAGGAATCCTTCCTACACGCATGGCGTATCCCGGAGTGTAGGCAGGCATGCCCGTGGCCGGACTCCCGTTTCCCTGCCTGCGGCAGGCAGCTGCAATGGAATAGGGGGAATGCAGATGAAACAGGCACAGAATGTCCGGGCGGCTCCTGTAGCACGCCAGATGCATTCCGGCCTCCTTGGAGGGACGCCGCCTGCCGGAATCCGGCTTATCTGCGGGAGGCGCAAAACCATCTGCCTCCATCATTATCATGTCCTCCTGCGTCAAATCACCCAGGCATATCCCGCTTGGAGATATATACACCTGCCCCTGAATCCGTATGCTCACATTGCCGCCGCTGCCCGCGGCAAATCCTTTCATATACGCTTTGCGGGCAGCTTTTACCACACGTTCCAGCATATTCTTTTTGTCCATATCCATATGGTTCTCCTTACTTTAAGATGGCCGGCAGAAACTCCGTGATTCCCGGCACCGCAAAGGTGAGCAGGGCGCAGGCCGTCACAGTCAGAATAACCCACAGGGTATCCGGAAACGCCTCGTCATACTTTACATTCAGCACCCGGCAGGATGTAAACAGGTTAACGGAAAGAGGCGGGGTCAGGGAGCCTACCATCAGCGCCATCAGCATGGAAACTCCATAGTGGACCACTCCCATTCCAAGGGTCTGGGCAATGGGCAGAAGGATAGGCGTCACCAGAATAATGATGCACATGGTCTCCATGAAGGTTCCCAGCAGCAAAAGAAGCAGGAATATGAATGCCATGATTAAAAACTTACTGGATGTAATGGACAGCAGCCAGCCCGCAAACAGGGTGGGCACATTCTGTATGGACATAATCCACCCGAAAGGCGTGGCAACCGAGATAATCAGCATGATAACGCCTGTGGTGACAACACTTTCCGCCGCCACCTTATAAAACTCCCGCAGCGTCAGTTCCCGGTACACAAACACTGCCAGAATAAAGGAATAGATGACAGCCACCACCGATGCCTCTGTGGCGGTACAGATACCTGAAAACACACCGCCCAGCACGAAAATAGGCATTAAAAGCGGAAGCAGGGCATCTCCTGTAATCCTGAGCCTTTCCTTTGCCGTATAATCTGTTTTCTCAACGCTCTCCTTGTTTCCCCTTTTAACGGCAAAAAAGGTATTGAGCCCGATAAGGGCAAGGATGCAGATAAATCCCGGTACAAAGCCGGCCAGGAACATATCTCCCACCGACGCCCCGGAGGAGGACGCATAGACCACCATTACAATGCTTGGAGGAATGATGCAGGCCATGGTTCCTCCGGCTGCAATCAGTCCCACGGTCAGTCCTCTTGGGTATTTCTGCTCCAGCATCTCAGGTCCTATGATCTTACCGATAGCCGCAGCGCTTGCCACACCGGACCCTGAGACCGCGCCGAAGAATCCGCAGGCCGCAAGTGCCGTGGCCCCCAGTCCGCCCGGCATTTTCCGCAGCATCATGTTGGCAAAACGCATGAGGCGGGGCGTACTGCCGTATACCATCAGGGAACCGGCAAAAATAAACATAGGCATTGCCATCATATTAAAGGATTTGGCGCCGCTGGCCATACGCTGGACAACGATATCCAGAGGCGGATAGCCATTGACAGTCAGCAGGGCCATACAGCTGATGCCGATGGAAAAAGCCACAGGCAGTCCAATCAGCAGACAGATTCCCAACACAACAAACAAAACAATTAATCCAGTATTCATTATCGACTCAACTCCTCCTCCACATACTCCATGTTTCTTCCCCTTAACTTCTCCACATCAATCCAGAGACGCAGCACATAAAAAATAATCATCAGTACACAGCCGCTCAGTACACCCACATAATTGACGGAAAGAGGTATCTTCATAGCAGCTGAAAGGGCATTGAGATTGGTGCCCACCAGCTTTGCCGCATAGCGGCAGATTATTAGGAGAAACGCAATACAGATACAGTCATCCAGAATCTCAAAACCGCGATACACAGGTCCGGGGAGCTTGCGGATAAAAAAGTCTATCCGCGTGTTGCTGTTATTGATGGTGGCCATGGCTGCGCCGAAATATGTAATGTAAACCATGGCCATGCCTGCCAGCTCCTCCACCCATGTAAATGAAGTTCCAAACACATACCGGTTCACCACCTGTATTCCTATAATGATGGTCAGGGTACACACCGTGACGCAGCTTAAAATGCGCAGAAGGAATTTCACCTTGTCTATTAATTTCAGGACCATTTTTTACCTCCTTTTCATATTGTTCTGTGGCAAAACCGGGGCACGGCCGGGCCGTCCCCCGGTACTTGCGGATACCTACTTATTAAAGGAAGTAGCAAGGTCTATCCAATACTGTCCGTCCTCGTACTGGGAAGCAAACTCTTCCCAGATGCCTGACATTGCCTCCTGGAACGCTTCCTTATCCACCTCGTTGATTTCCATACCTGCCTCTTTTAATAGCTCCAGGTATTTTGATTCATCATTTTCCTGCAGGTCCACTTCCCTTGCCTTGTCAGCCTCCTCAAACAGTATGGTCTGGTACTCTTCCGGAAGGGTTTCAAACCATGCGGTATTGACTGCCAGAGGAGCAGCGTCATACATATGGCCGGTCAGGGACAAATAGGTCTGCACATCCTGGAGGGATGAGGTGTAGATGTTTGCCAGAGGATTTTCCTGGCCGTCAATGGTCTTGTTCTGAAGGCCTGTATACACATCGGAAAATGCCATAATAACAGCCGATCCTCCAACCGCCTCATACATCTTGACCTTCATGCTGTTTTCATTGGTGCGGAACTTGATGCCCGCAATATCCGCAGGGGCCAGAATAGGCCTGGTGTTGTTGGTCATATGGCGGTAGCCGGACTCCCACACTGACAGAATGGTCACACCTGTTGGCTCCAGAAGCTTTTCGCAGAACTGCTGGCCGAACTCACCGGCCCAGGCTTGCCTGGCATTGTCCAGGGATGTAAACAGGAACGGCAGAAGGGCCACGTTTACTTCCGAATTATAGGGCTCCCAGTTGGCTGCTCCCATCTGCATCATTCCCTCTACCGTACCGGATGTAACCTGTTCCAAAAGGTCGGCTTCACCCCCCAGGGCCGAATCCGTATATATGTTTACAGCCAGGTCCCCGCCGGTCCTCTCCTCCACCGCTTTCTTAAAGCTCTGCAGGGCAATGCTGGACGGGTTGGTGGAGCTCATGGCTGATCCGATATTCAGCGTATAGCTGGCCTTGGCATCTGTACCTGTGTTATCCGTCTTGGAACCCTCTGCCTCCCCCTGGGCCGAAGCCGCATCGGCTGATGCTGCCGGGTCGGCGGCTGATGCCGGGGCCGCTGATGATGCCGGGGCGGATGAACCGCCTGCGCAGGCAGTAAGCCCCCATGTCATGGTCAGTGCCAGAAACAGTGATACAAGTCTTTTTTTCATACGTTTATCTCTCCTTTTTCATTATATAGTTTTATGATTCATGCAGAATGCTCGTCCGGCGGCATACGCGGCTGGTCCGCAGCATTCTGCCGCATCATACAGTTACGCGTAAATACCATTCCCCTGGCAAGTATAAGCAGCAGGTTCTGGCTTTCCACCGGAAGTTCCTTTGCGTTGTCAATGATTTCCATTAATACCCTGTTCTGCAGTTCTTCTTCCTTTTGCATTGTCAATGTTATCCCTCCTTTCTTTTTGCTCTATTAATGAATTATAGCAGATAAGGAATTCACTGTCAATGAAACATACTATATTTTTCCTGTACTTAAGCTGCCAAAAAATCATTGACAATGAATTTTGCTCATTGTATACTGATTGCGGGGGTGATAAAAATGAATACATTGGGAGAACGACTCAACTATGCGCGGAAACAAAAGGGATATACCCAGGATTCCCTTGCCCAGACCATCGGCGTATCCAGAGGTGTCATCTTCAACCTGGAAAAAAACAAGACAGAACCGCAGGCCATTGTCATCAATGCAGTCTGCCAGATACTGAAAATTAATAAAGAATGGCTCACCGACGGCACAGGAGACATGGAATCCGGAAACCAGGCCTTTCAAAGCGCAAAACTGCTGGAGGAACTCTATGATATTGCCAAGGAACTCTCAGAGGATGAACAGCTATTCCTTTTGGACACGGTCAAAGCGCTGAAACTGCGTCTGGGCAAGCGGCAGTAGACTGCCATCCTGTGGCGTATTGTTATATATTGGCGTATTGCCAATATATATTTATAATATCAGCGAATTGCCAGTATGTCAATGTATTTTATCAACAAATTGACAATACGCCAACCAGAGGTTGGCCCGGAAATGAGGTGTGATAATGGGATTTTCCGAACAACTGAAAAAAGCCAGGGTTTCCATGGGGTATACGCAGCAGCAGGTAGCGGACGCCTTAGGCCTGACAGCCAGCACCTACTGCGGATACGAAACAGGCAAACGACAGCCGGATGTGGCTAAACTGAAGCAGCTGGCCCGGATTCTGAACACTACCGGCAGCTTCCTTCTGGAGACAGAGCCCGTTCAGGACACATGCCGGCCGGACCTTGGGGCTGGTAATGAACTCATGGCCTCCTATGGCAGGCTCAATGAACGGTCAAAAAAAGCAGTGGATGATTTGGTGGCCCTGCTGCTGGATTTGCAGGAAAAGAGCAAAGAATAACAAAGAAATAAATCTATGATGAATGTTGGAACGTACTTTAGCAGATACCGTCCCGGCATTCTTTTTTATTAGGGATAACTAAAAGCAAAAAACCGGCTGCCTCATGACAGCCGGAACATATACAAATCTGGTTGAATCTTATCTCTTATTCTTCAGGAAATCCGGAATATTAATCTGCATCTCCTTATTGGTAGCCGGTCTGAAAGGCTGGCTTGGAGCAGGGGAAGGATTCTGGCCGGCATTCTGGCTGCCGCCTGCGGAATATCCCTGGTTCGGGTTATACTTGGGCGCTGTGTATCCCTGGCCGCCTCCGGCCGGATTATAGCCGTGGGTCGAATATCCCTGGGATGCCGGTCTGCTGGCATAAGGTGCAGACGCGGTTGCTGCTGCCTCAGGCGCTGCCGCATGTACCTGCTGTCCGGCAGGCGCTCCTGCTGCCGGTACCTTTGTCTTGAAACTGGTAAAACCGGTCATGGCCTTTGCCACGGAAGCATTGGCTCCATGCTCGTCCAAACCAGTGGCAATGACAGTGATGGTAGCCTCATCCTGAGCGTTCTCATCAAACATGGCGCCGAAGATAATGTTAGCTTCATCACCGGCCAGTTCCTGAACATAGCTGGCAGCCTCATTGGCCTCAATCAGGCTGATATCTCCGGAAATATTGATGATGACATGGCTGGCGCCTTCAATGGTAGTCTCTAACAGAGGACTGGATACAGCCTGCTTAACCGCCTCAATGGCCTTATCATCGCCCTTGGCCTTGCCGATACCGATATGCGCAATGCCCTTGTCAATCATAACGGTCTGGACATCAGCAAAATCCAGGTTAATGAGACCCGGAACATTAATCAAATCCGTAATGCCCTGAACAGCCTGCTGAAGCACCTCATCTGCTTTCTTAAGTGCATCCGGCATGGTGGTACGCCTGTCCACAATCTCAAGAAGTCTGTCATTGGGAATCACAATTAAGGTATCGACACTGTTCTTCAGCTGTTCGATACCTGACAGGGCATTGCTCATACGCGTCTTGGCCTCGAAACGGAAGGGCTTGGTCACCACGCCTACGGTAAGAATCCCCATATCTTTTGCAATCTTGGCTACCACTGGAGCTGCTCCGGTTCCGGTTCCGCCGCCCATACCGCAGGTGACAAACACCATATCAGCGCCCTTTAAGGCCTGTGAAATCTCTTCTGAACTCTCCTCAGCAGCTTTCTCTCCCACCTCAGGCCTGGCACCTGCTCCCAGTCCCTTGGTCAGCTTCTCTCCAATCTGCATGGCAGTGGGGGCTTTACAAAACTGAAGGGCCTGTTTATCAGTGTTAATGCCAATAAACTCCACCCCTGCAATGTTTTCGTCAATCATGCGGTTAACTGCATTATTTCCTGCGCCGCCCACACCTACGACTATAATCCTGGCGGCATTCTCTGACTCATTTATCTTAATCTCTAACAAGATCCATATCCTCCTTTTATTCCCTTACTACCATTTCAAGCCATGCTTTCATTCTATCATCAATGTCAATTTCTCATCAATTTCTGGTCTAACTAATACTATATTTGATTTCACAAAAAATATCAACACCTTTTTTTACATTTCCTAATATTTTTAGAAACACTCATTGACATTGTACCAAATTCCAGCTTACTTTACAACACCTGATTCATGCCACTATTTTCTAAGACGCAGATAACTGCCCTAAAAAGGAAAAACCTGACTGGCGGGGTATTATTTTTTGACTTTCTTCCTTAATTAATGGGAACCCCCGTCTGGCCGATATATGTTTCATGGAAAAAAAGCAAATACAGGGGATGGACAGCTCCTATACAGACAGCCGCCCATCCCCTGTTTTAAACTTAATATACGTTATCCTGCGATTTTAAACCTGAAACCTTCAGTATATCCTCAACTCACCACATTGACCGGATTTCCTTCCATGAACGCCTTTAAATTGGAGACAGCAATATTCATAAGCCGCTGCCTGGACTCCCTGGGAGCCCAGGCAATATGGGGAGTAATAATACTGTTTTTGGCTCCCAGCAGAGGATTGTCCTCTCTGATGGGTTCCTCTGACACCACATCCACAGCTGCCCCGCTAACCTTTCCGCTGTCCAGGGCCTGCCGCAAATCCTGCTCCACAATCAAGGGACCTCTGGAGGTATTGATGATTTTCACTCCATCCTTCATTTTTGCAATGGTATCTTTATTGATAATGCCTTCTGTTGACGGAAACAGCGGACAATGGAGGCTTATGACATCCGACATGGATAAAAGCTCATCCAGGGAAACATATCTGAAATTTTCCCCCTCCAGTTCTTTCACAGGCCGTTCATCATAAGCTACTATCTTCATTCCTAATGCCTCTGCTATTTTTGCGGTCCTCTGACCGATACGTCCAAAGCCAATAACCCCAAATGTCTTGCCTGCAAGCTCCACCAGAGGATGCTTCCAAAAGCACCAGTCCCTGCTGCGGCTCCACTCGCCGACCTTCACGCAATCCGAATGCTCTCCGATATGATGGCAAAGCTCCAGCAAAAGCGCCACCGCATACTGGGCAACTGCATCCGTTCCGTAGGAAGGAATATTGGAAACCACTACGTTTGCAGAACGGGCCGCCTTAATATCAATCACATTATAACCGGTTGCCAGCACTCCGATAAACTTCATGTTGGCGCATTTCTCAATGGTTTCACCGGTGATGGGCGTCTTATTGGTATACACGGCCTGTGCATCTGCGATCCTCTCTATCACCTTGTCGCCGGGAGTCCTGTCATACACAGTCAATGTTCCCAGCGCCTCAAGGCCCTCCCAGCTTAAATCTCCCGGATTCTCTGTATAACCATCCAATACCACAATCTTCATCCTGTCTCCCCTGCCTTAAAAATCCTCATAGTTCTTATCATGTTCCAGCTGGGCCAGCAATTCCTTTGCCTGCTTTACCGTATACCCCTTATGAATCATATACCGCAGGGCAATAACCAGGGCTGTCACGTCTCCATATTCCCAGACAAATCTCCCCATTGTCACGCCTCCTACCCCGCAGTCCATAGCTTCCCTTGTCATGGTCAGGTAATCATCCAATGTCCTGCATTTGTCGCCTCCCTGAATCACAATCCGGAAAGAGGACGGAACACACGACACCACCCTGGCCATGGAATCCGGGTCACCTGTATACGTTGTTTTCACAATATCCATGCCCAGCTCACAGGCGCTTCTCACACAGTATGCTATATTCTCCCAGGAGGTCTGCTTTTCCGCCGGAACCGATTCTCCCTTGGGATACACATGACCGATAAGCGGCATTCCCTTTGCCATACACTCCTCGGAAAATCTGCCGATGGCAGCAAACTGTTCTCCCTGGAAATCCCCCAGGGTCATGGCTCCCATGGAAACCGCATCCGCTCCCATCCGCACCGCCTCATCCACTGACCCGAATATAGTGTCCCTGGTAGGCGATACCGGGGAATAGTTTGATACCTTCATCAAAAGGGCCACCTTTCCGGCAAAGGGCCACATGCAGTGTTCCGCGATTCCCTTTGTCATGGTCATAGCATCCGGCCTTCCCATAACGATTTTTTCAATGGTTTCCTGAATGGGCTGTAAGCCCTTCATAGGCGCTATTCCTCTCGAAATTGCATGGTCAACAGTAATTGCCATCATCTTTTTGCTTTCAGGATTGACCAGCCGGCTCATCCTTACCTCTTTTCCTAACATTGCCATAATTATATACTCCTCTCAATTTCTATCATACTAAGATGTCATACCATCGGCAGTACGGTTGCTCCCACCAATGAAAGTATAAATGCCATGCCTGCAAGGGTTATGGTATTCCATGTATATGTTTTTAAGCCGCCTGTGACACTGGCCCCTGATAGGTTTGTCACCACCCAGAATCCGGAATCATTGACATGACCTATAAAGTTGCCTCCGGCCAGTGCCGCCAGGGCAATATATACCGGATGACAGCCTGCGGACGGAGCCACGGAAGCCATGATGGTCATCGCGGTTATGGAAGCAACAGTTCCTGACCCCTGCGCCACTCTGAACAAGACTCCGATTCCAAATGTCAGACATAATATAAGCATTGTGGAGGACTGTCCTTCCGTCAGTCCTGCGATGAGAACCTCACCGATATTTGTTGCCTGTATCACGGCCCCAAAAGCCCCGCCTGCTCCTGTTATCAGCAGCACCACGCCTGCCTGCTTCAGTGACTTACTCACTGATTCATTGAGTCCGCTCCATCCCATTCTTTTCAGCAATATGACATAGGCAGCCAACAGGCCCAGAAGGATTGCTATGGTTTTCTGGGAAATAAACTGTATAACCACCGGTGCGTCGCTTCCGGTTACCACCGGCCAGAAGGAGCCGATGAGAATCGCCAGTACCGGAAGGCAGATAGGTATGACTGCCGCCCACGGAGACGGCAGATCCACCCGGTGCACAACAGCCGCGTCCATATCTAAAAGACCGGTTTCATCCTTATTGGGATCCCAGAATCCCGGACGGTCCAGCATCCTGAACCAGATAAACATGGAGAATACAGCTGCGGCCAGGCCCACAATGGTTCCTGCAATAATAATATAAGACAAATCAAAATTAAGTATGGTGGCAGCCGCCAGGGGATTTGGGGTGGGCGGCACAAATGTCTGGGAGCTGACTCCTCCTATGGCAATTGCCCCTGCAAAATATGCCAAAGGCCGCTTCGTTTCCTTCGCCACTGCAATGCCCAGGGGAATCAGAATAACAAACGTTACATCAAAAAAGACGGGGATGGATAACAGAAACGCCGTAAGTCCCAAAGCCCAGGGCGCCTTCTTACCAGGGAACGCCTTTAATATGGATTTTGCCAGGGATTCCGCAGCACCGGAATCCTCCAGTATCTGGCCCATCATGATTCCAAATCCTATGGGAAAGCCGATTCCCGTCATCAGAGATCCAAATCCGCTGTTGATTGATGTAATGGTGTCCATGAAGCCCAGGCTGCAGGATATCCCCATATACAGACTGGCCAGTATCATAGATATAACAGGGTTGATTTTAAACTTCAGGACTAAAAATAATATGATCGCAATTGATATGGCCAAATTCACAGCTAATGTAATCCCACTCATATGATAACCTCCTATTTTGGGCGTACTTTAATAGAAGTACCACCCGTTTCAACTGATACCTTAATTCTCACATTTCAAGTTATTTTAAGCGCTGTATCCGGAATACAAAAATGGAATTGACAAATCCAGGAAACAGAATTAGTATATAGATGTACGGCTGGATATCCTGTGACTGATATCCTTTAATCCTGGATATATTCTTTTATATTCCTCAAATCTTGTTTCATACTCCTTTACCATTGCAGGATTGGGGATATATGTTTCTTTCGGATGGACCATATGTTGGATGGCCTGTCCGAAATCTTCAAAATAACCGGTCCCTACAGCGCCTGTTATGGCTGCTCCCAGGGACGCTGCCTCCTGGGTTTCTAACACAGTGATGCTGCGGTTGAATATATCTGCCTTTATCTGTAACCATTTAGGCGTCTTGGCACCGCCGCCAATCATGCGTATCTCTTCGATTGACTGTCCTGTGCTCTGTTCAATGGCTGAGAGGTTTAATTTCATCTCATAGCCCAGGGAATCTAAAACAGCACGGGTTATATCTTTTTTTGTATGAGTGACTCTTAAGCCGATTACGGCTCCAAGAGATAGCGGATCATTTACCGGTGTACCCGCGCCTTCCAAATGAGGTAATACATATATGTCTGCCGGAGTGTTGGCGCACTCTTTAATAATATATGTATAAATATCACAGTTCTGTTCACCGCATAACTGTGATTCCTCATGACAGAAGGTATTCTTGTACCATTTCAAAAATAATCCCCCGTTTGTATTGATTGCCATGGTAATATAATTGGTTCCGTCCACATGTCTGTAGCAGGGCAGTTTGTTATCCAGCATGGTCCTGTCTATGATAAAACCAGGCAGAACCGAAACCATTGCGTCCACGGTGCCGCAGGCATCCATCACCATGCCCGGCGTAATCACGCCGCTTCCAACTGCGCCGCAGGCCTGATCGTGTCCTCCCAGGACCACCTGGCAGGTCCGGCTCAGGCCCAATCCGGCTCTTATGTCCTCCCTCACCCTTCCTATAGTGGCAGTGGAGCTGACTGGTTCCGACAATTTGTCCTTTGATATGCCCGCTATATCTAATACACCGCTGTCCCACTCCGGACGCTCTGAGGACAGCATCATGGTCCTTCCGGCCATGGAATAGTCTATAAACGGACCTTCTCCTGTCAGCTTAAACACCACATAATCCTGGACGCAGCAGAATTTCCATGCCTTTTCATAGATATCCGGCCTGTTTTCAATAAACCACATGATCTTGTTTACCGTATAAATGGAAGCAAATCCATTGCCGGTGCGCTTGTATATCTCCCACTCATCATGGTGTTCCTTCCAGAATCTGTATTGCCGCAGCGTTCTGTTATCCATTGTAACGATGATGTTATACAGAGGGGTCCCCATACGGTCTATGGGTACCACTGCCTGTGCCTGGGATGAAACCGCGATTGATGCAATATTCCCATGGCATTGTGCCGACACATCCCGTAATGTTTCGTATACCTTTACCAGATAATTCTCCGGATCCAACTCCGCCAACCCTGTCTGTGGAAGTACCAGATCAATTTCTCTTCTGGAAAAGGCCAGCTGTCTCCCATGTTCGTCAAAAACAGAGGCCTTTACACTGGAAGTCCCCAAATCAATTCCACAAAACATACACTATCCTCCTTAATCTCAGATATTTAACTTTGGTTGTCTTATCACCTCTCTCCATACGTTGACTTCATGTTCCTTTTTTATTCACCTCCTTTATATTTTAGTGGAATCCAATGCCTTCCTCGTCTTAAGTATATTGGCATATGATTCATCGTATCTTTTATAAGATACTCCTATATACAGCATATCAATGATTGTCAGCTCCGCTATTCTGGATGACAATGCATCGCTGTTAAAGGCAGTCTCATTGGAAGATGTATACAAAACAACATCTGCCTTTTCCACAATAGGCGACTTCCCATAATTGGTAATAGCGATTGTCTTTGCCCCGGATTGTTTTGCAATGTCCATGGCCATGAGAATGTCCTTGGATGCCCCGGAATGGGAAACAGCCACTAAGACGTCCCGGGATGTAAGTACGGACGCAGCCATGGCCTGCAGATTACTGTCCGTAAATGCCATGGCCATATAACCAATCTTTAAAAACTTATGCTGCCCGTCCATGGCAACACAGCCGGAACCGCCCACTCCAAAAAACAAAAGGCGCCTGCATCCCAATATCAGATTAACCGCCTCATCTATATTCTCCCTGCTGAGCACGTCGCTTGTATCCCTTAAGGACTGGATATTTGAATCAAATATCTTATCCACAATCGTAGGAATGGTATCTCCCTTTGACAATTGGCCGTAAATCTGCTGTCCCGGCTCAATTACGTCCTGGGCAATGCTGATTTTCATGGCCTGGTATCCCTTGTACCCTAATTTCTGTGCATATCTGACTATGGCTGCCTCACTGACCCCGCAAGCCTCTGCCGCATCCGCCACAGACATATGTATGATTTCCTTCCTGTTTATCTCTATGAATTCATAAATCTTCATTTCATTCTTTTTGTTGATGGAAGGCAATATTGATTGCACTCTCAGCTGATAACTTGTATTTGGATTGTCCATTTTCTACCTCCTGGTTATTATTATAGCGTATTTGAAATATAATTTCAATATATTATATTATTTTTTGAAGTTTTATTTTATTTTCACCCCCTGCACCCCCTTGAACCTCTTATATTTTTATGCTTTACAGAAAAAAGCACTATTCAGATTATGAATAATGCTTTTTTGTATGCGGATTGAACCGAAGCAAATCACTTCTTTTTAAATGTAATCCCGGCCCCGCTGTTGGACTCCGAATAGTTGTCCAGCTTCATGGTCCCGCTAATTTCCGTAAGCTGGGGCTGGGCCTTAAGAATATCGTTGAGCGTGGAAATCTTTCCGTCAATATCCGTGTGATCTCCCATGGTAACCTCCATCTTTCCAATGAACAGGGTGGCCTGTCCGTGGGAATCATACTGGATGCGGTCCACGGCAATATCATAGACTGACAGCTGCTGTGTCAGGTTCAGTATCTCCTCAAAAATGTTCTTATCATCCACCGGAAGGGGGCGGTGCAGCACGATTCTGCCGAATTCCATGCCTGTAATCCACGGAACGCCGGGCAGCTGGCTTCCCGAACTTTCCACCACAATGCCGTCCTTGTCAAAATACATGAAGCTGCTCATGTAGGACACATATCCCACAATGCTCTTCTCATATATGATCACCTCTACGTCAAGCGGATTGTGGAAAACCACTTTATAATCCTCCACAAAGGGAATCTGGATGTGGGGACGGAACTTGTCCGAAAAATAAGCGTGGGCTGAATTCTTCCCCCATCTGCCGGTGAACAGAAGCTCTTCCACCTGTTTGGCGGAATACCTGTCGCTTCCCGTCACCGTCACATTCTGAATCTGTACAGACAAAAGCAGGATTGCCAGCAGCAGTACCACTGCCACGGCAATACCTGCCCCTATATGATGTTTACTGCCATAATTTCTCATACTGTACCTCACCTGGTAAAATCATTCTTCCCTGCCATAAATCCGCTCCCGTCTGCGGGAACTTTTTCCGGCCGTCAGGAGTCCTTCCCCACCCAGCGGATATGGGCGCCCAAAGCTGCCATGTCCCTGCATATGTCCTCGTACCCCCGCTCAATGTGATGGCATTCCCCGATGAATGTATCCCCCTCCGCGGCCAGGGCCGCCACCATCAGGGCTGCCCCGCCTCTTAAGTCGCAGGCATTGACAGCAGCTCCCTTCAGGGGATAATGCCCCTCAATCACGGCTCTCTGGTCCTCCGTGCGTATGACGGCACCCATCTGCTCCAGGATCTTTGCCGTTGCAAATCTTCCCTCGAATACCTGTTCCTCGATATAACTGGTTCCCTGGGCAGTGGCCAGAAATGCCATGAAGGGCGACTGCAAATCCGTGGGAAAACCGGGATACGGCTCTGTTTTAATAAGAAGGGGAAGGGGACGTTTTCCCATGCATATCCGAATCTGGCGGTTTTTTTCATCGGCATCCACCGCCGCGCCGGCCTTTTGGAATTCCTCCAAAGGCACCTTAAGGTCAGACGGGCAAATACCACGCAAAAGAACCTCTCCTCCAGCCGCCACAACGGCAGCCCCGTAGGTACCGGCCACTATCCGGTCTCCCTCCACCCGGAAGCTGCTGTCATGAAGCCCGGCCACTCCCTGTACCATCAGATGGTCGGTTCCCATGCCGCAGATAACAGCCCCCATATTATTAAGGAAGCGGCACAGCTGGCTGATTTCCGGTTCCCTGGCTGCCTGGTGGATGATGGTCACACCGTCTGCCAGGACAGATGCCAGTATGGCCTGTTCCGTGGCCCCCACGCTTGGATAGGACAGATGGATTTCCGTGCCCTTAAGTCCGCCGTTCTTCCTGCAGCTGGCCTCTATGGTCCCATCCCGTTCCCTGATATCAGCCCCCAGGGCCCTCAGCGCCATCAGGTGCAGGTCAATGGGCCTGGCTCCTATGAGACATCCGCCCGGATAACAGCTGCTGCCCTCTCCCATGCGTCCCAGCAGGGCGCTTAACACCACGATGGAGGAACGCATGGCCGTGACATACTCCTCAGGGATGGATGTCCCTGTGACGCTGCGGGCATCCATCACAAGGCAGTCACCCTTGTGGCAGCACCGGCAGCCCAGGCTTTCCAGTATGTCCAGCATACAGGCCACGTCCCGTATGACCGGGACATTGGTCAGCACCGTAACCCCTCTGTGAAGTAAAGCCGCAGCCATCATGGGCAGTACGGCGTTTTTAGAACCTTGTATGGATATCTCTCCCTTTAAGGGAGTAAGACCACAAACCTGAATGACAGACAATGGGGCACCTCCTGGTATCTATGCCTTCCGTAGAAAACACCTTCTACTTAAAGCATATGCCGGGACGTGCCCGCTTGTGCGGTATTCCTGCTGTTACTTTTCAAGTTTTATCTGGTTGGACACGCTCAGGACGATTCCCATTTCCATCAAAAGGAACAGCACCGACGTTCCCCCGTAACTGATAAAGGGAAGGGTGATTCCCGTGTTGGGAATAGTATTGGTCACAACCGCTATGTTCAGGATAACCTGAATGGCAATATGTCCCATAACGCCCACCACCAGCAGGGCCCCGAACAAATCAGGGGCATTATTGGCTATAATCATGAACCTGTATATCATGAACAGAAATATGAGGATAATGGACACGGCCCCAAACAGCCCCAGCTCCTCACATATGATGGCAAATATCATATCGTTCTGGGACTCAGGCAAAAAGCCCAGCTTCTGTATGCTCTCTCCCAGCCCCTGGCCCACCAGTCCGCCGGAGCCAATGGCGTAAAGTCCCTGGAGAACCTGGAATCCCTTGTCCGTAGGGTCGGACTCCGGATTCAGCCACGCCTCAATTCGCCGGTACTGATAAGGCTGTAACAGTCCCACCGTGGTCAGGAACTTGCCTATGGGCCCGGCAAAGGCCAGGGTGGTAAGTCCCAGGGCCCCGATGGAGAAAAAGGGCCACTTCACCTTACATGACACGAACAGCATGACAAATGCGATTCCGCAGACAATGATGCCGGAGCTTAAGTTGTTCATGGCCACCAATCCCGCTATGGGAAGGGTCAGGGCCACAACATAACCCATATTTTTCCATTTATTAATCTTCATACCCATAGTGGTTATCACCGCGGCCAGAAGCACAATCAGGGCTATCTTGACGAACTCCGTGGGCTGGAAGCTCAAAGGCCCCACTCCCAGCCAGCGCTTTTTGCCGTTGACCTCGCGGCCAATCAGGCTCACCGCGATCATAAGTATGTATGACATGAGATAGGCAAACACGGAGAACCGGGCGAAGATGTGATAATCAATCTTGGAAATGATGAGCATGGCCACCAGTCCCACTGCCGCGATTCCCGCCTGCCTCTGCATGAAATATGCACCGTTTCCGTTATATGCCTTGCTCAGCTGCGCTGAATAGGAGCTGGCGCTGTAAATCATTACCAGCCCGAAAGCTGTCAGGAAAATGATGCAGAACAAAAGGCTGTAATCATAAAAACGCTTGGCCTTCTTCTTTTTCTTTGGCATCTGCTGCTCCATCCGCTCCCCGTTCCCGGCCGGCCGTCTCATCTGGCCGGAGGGTCCGGCTGCCGTCTGCACCTTTCCCGCCATACGCATTTACCTCCTACAAAGCCATGACGCACTCCTTAAAGACACGTCCCCGCTCTTCATAATTTTTAAACATACCCCAGCTGGCACAGGCGGGGCTTAGCAGTACATAATCTCCGATGTCCGCATATACGGCGCATACCTGCACTGCCTCCTGCATATCTTCTGCGTACATGATTTCAGTAAAACCATGCTTCTTTGCGCACTCCGCAATCTTATCCCTGGTCTGTCCTATGAGCACCAGATATCTCACCTTGCCCTCAAACTCGGATACCCACTCATCGTATTCGCTGTTTTTATCATAGCCGCCCGCAATGAGAAGGGTGGGGCCCGGCATGGCTCTGAGCGCCTGGATGGCTGCATCCGGATTAGTACCCTTGGAATCGTTATAATATCTGACTCCGGTGCGTTCCCTTACGAACTCGATTCTGTGCTCCACCGGATGGAACCCCTCAATGACCCTTGTAATATCAGACATGGGAACTCCCATCTCCAGGGCAATGGCTGCCGCCGCCATGGCGTTCTCATAATTATGCCGACCCAGAAGCTGCATGTCATGAACATTGACCACAACGGTCTGACGGCCGTTCTGGCAGTACACGATGTTATCCCCGTCCATGCAGAAACCGTCCTTTAACGTTTCCCTGCTGGAGAACCAGATAACCCTGGGCTTAAGCTCCGGATTCTGGCCAAACTCCCTGAGGACAGGATCATCGTAGTTGAGCACCACCGCATCCTCCTTTGTCTGGTTCAGGGTAACGCATTCCTTGATGCGGATATAATTTTCCATGGTGCCGTGGCGGTTCAGATGGTCCGGGGTTATGTTTAAAATGGCGCTGACATTGGGCCTGAAATCCATGATGGTCTCCAGCTGGAAGCTGGACACCTCTGCAACGGTCACGGAATCCTCAGTCATCTCCAGAACCTTGGAGGTATAGGGATCCCCAATATTTCCCACCACAAATGTCTCCTCATAGCGGGCCTTTAATATCTCCCCTGTGAGGGCTGTGGTAGTAGTCTTTCCATTGGTTCCCGTAATGGCGGCCAGCTTCCCCAGGCCGCACTGGTAGGCCAGCTCAATCTCTCCCAAAATAGGAATCTTGGCATCGTCCACAACGGCCACAAAAGGACTGTCAAGAGGTATACCGGGACTGATAATGCACAGCTCCACGCCCAGCAGGTCGGAACGCTTGATTTCCCCCAGCACCACGGTCACCTTTGCATCCCTGTCAAATTTCTCTTTGATATCTTCTTCCTTTAAGGCGGCATTGCCGTCATAAAGCACCACATCTCCGCCCCGTTCCAGAACCAGCTTTGCAGCAGCAATACCGCTGATTCCCGTTCCAGCCACTAAAACTCTCTGACTTTGGTTCATTTGTCAACTAACCTCCTCGTTATGAGCACTTAGAGACCGTATTTTGGTCTCTTACGTGCGATACATTCCGCTGCACTTAGCGAGGTCTTTTCGAGCTTAGTGCAGCGGTTCGTTATGAGCACTTAGAGACCGTCCTTTGGTCTCTTACGTGCGATACTGATATCTACAGCCCCAGATAAGCCACCATACAGAGGATGGCGGTCACGATGGCGAATACAGCCACCACCCTTGTCTCCGACCATCCGCACAGTTCAAAATGGTGGTGGATGGGCGCCATTTTAAAAATACGCTTGCCGCCGGTGCGCTTAAAATAGGTTACCTGGATAATGACGGACAGTACCTCAACTAAATAGATGAGCCCTATGACAGGAATAAACAGGGGCATGCGCATCATATAACAGGAGGCTGCCACAAAACCGCCCAGGGCCAGGGAGCCTGTATCCCCCATGAACACCTTGGCCGGATATACATTGAACAGCAAAAATCCCAGCAGGCTTCCCACCACTGCTCCGGTTATGGGGCTGATGCCCATGTCCTCACCGATGGCCACAATGGTAAGAAAGGTGGCAACCAGTATGGTAACGCTTGTACAGAGGCCGTCTAAACCATCGGTGAAATTCACCCCGTTATCCGTTCCCAGCATGATGAAGAACAGCGCGGGTACAAAGAAGATTCCCAGGGACAGGAAACTGCCTCCGTCAAAACCTCCCGTAAAAGGAATCAGCATATCCGTTCCCACCTCCCCGCTGTTAAGCAGGTACCAGGCGAAGATGCCTGTGATGATGAACTGGCCCACTAACTTCTGCATGGGCTTCAGCCCCTCGGAACGCTTCATCACAATCTTGATATAATCATCCAGAAAACCGATAATGCCAAATCCTACCGTGACAAACAGCACGGGAATGATTTTCGGATAGCTGGGAATATAAAAGACAGATGTAATGATGATGCTGCTGAGTATAATCAGGCCGCCCATGGTAGGCGTACCCTGCTTTTTCAGATGGCTCTCCGGTCCGTCGTCCCTGACCTGCTGCCCGAATTTAAGCTTGTGCAGGAAAGGGATGATAATGGGGCAAAGCAATGCGCTGATGGCAAATGCAATGATAATAGCTAGTATGGTTTCATGAATCATAAAGGCACCTCAATCTCATATGTATGTCTTATTTGGTAATTAGTATACGTCTTTTTCCGGGAATAATCAACTATGGATTGGAAAGGTGTACAGCAGTTTCTTCCTGTACTGCCTCAATTCCCAGATAAGGAAGTATATTCTTAAATAAATCTCCGACCACCGGGGCAGCTATGGTTCCGCCGTAATAAATCCCCTCCGGCTCATCAATGGTAATGAGGGCCATAACCTGCGGATTGTCAGCCGGAGCAAAGCCGATAAACGATGAAATATATTTTTTAAGGCTTCGCGGAAGCTTCTCCGACGTGGCTGTCTTGCCGCCGATGCGGTATCCCTCTAACTTTGCCTTTTTGCCGCTTCCCTCCGATACCACCTGCTCCAGCACGTACCGCATGGTGGCGCTGGTCTCCTCCGACAGGATTCTTCCCCCGGAAGGATAATCCAGCTTGTGGACCGACGTACCGTCGGCGCTGACGGTCTCCACGCCAAAATGAGGGGTCACCCGGTTTCCTCCGTTGACAATGGACGCTGCCGTGGTGATAAGCTGAACCGGTGTAATCTGGAAGGACTGGCCAAAGGAAACCGTGGCCAGTTCCACCAGTCCCATGTTCTCTTTTTTGTGCATGATGGTGGCTGCTTCGCCGGGCAGGTCGATCCCCGTCTTTCCCTTCAGTCCGAACTGGGTAAAATACTTGTAATAGCCATCCACGCCCAGGCGCTGTCCCACGTCAATAAACACCGGGTTGCAGGAATTCATGGCGCCCTGCAGAAAGGTTTCGGCCCCGTGTCCCCCCACTTTATGGCACCTTATCTTCCGGTCCTCCACCACCCTGAATCCGGGACAGGAAAACTGGTCTGTCAGCTTCACCACACCTGACTCCAGGCCGGCTGCCGCTGTGATGATTTTGAAGGTGGAACCAGGCTCATAGGTATCATTGATGCAGGTATTCCTCCACATCTGGTTTAACAGCTCCTGTTTGCCCGCCCCTGTGGCCCCCTGGTTGGCGGCAGCCATCTCCTGGAGACTCTGGCTTCGCAGGTTCTGGTTCAGGGTGAAGGGGTCGTTCAGATTAAATTCAGGAACATTGACCATGGCCATCAGCTCCCCGTTCTGGGGATTCATGACGATGATGGATACCTTCTTGGCATTTTTCTTCTCCAGCACCTGGTAAGCCAGCTGCTCCGCATATTTCTGTATATTCACATCCAGGCTGATGTGAAGATCATTGCCCGGTATGGGTTCAATCCTGTCCTCTGCGGCATTCTCTATCTCCACGCCCTTTGCATCGGACATGGTGAGTATCTTTCCGTTCATTCCTTTCAGATATTTCTCGTATTTTACTTCCAGGCCGATTATGCCCTGGTTGTCTCCCCCGGTAAATCCCAGGACCTTGGATGCCAGGCTGTCGTAGGGATAATACCGTTTGTAGTCCTCATCCACCTTGACCCCTGCCAGCCGGTAGGAACGTATCTGGTCCCCCAGCTCTTTGTCCACATTGGTCTTGATGATTTCCCTGGAACTGCGCTTTTCCACCCGTTTCCTCACCAGCTCCTCATCCAAATCCAGTTCATCGCACAGTACCCGTATGACCTGCTCCCGGTCCTTTACCTGATTGTATATGACGGAAATGGTACAAACTGTCCTGTTATCAGCGATGACGACCCCGTTGGCGTCAATGATACGCCCCCTGGCCGCCTTAATGGTACGCTCCCTCTGGTGCAGGTCCTCGGCCATGGCGCTGTAATGCTCTGAACAGAACAGCATGAGATAACCAAGCCGCCCTGACAGGCTCACCATGACGATGGCTATGAGCAGTGCCAGAACGGCTATATTCTTTCTGTGTTTCGTTAAATTAGAATACATGAGCAGCTCCGGTGTCCATCATTGTTAATAATATATTGGAGCCCGTCACATTTTATGAATCTTTCTCCTGATTACTCAGATGGCTTGGCCGTTTCCCCTGCTGAGGAGGGTTCTGTTGCCTGGGTGCTTTCCCCGGCAGGACCTGCCTGAGTGCTGCTTTCATTGGATTGGCGGGGCGGCGCCTTCACCGGAAGGGACGAGGGGCCTGTCCCTTCTCCGTTTCCGTCCCCAGCCACAGTGGGCACTGCGTCCGGCACACCGCTGCCCGCGCCCTCTCCTTCCTCTCCGCCCGGCATGTATTCATCTGTCTCATACTGCTTCTCTGTCTCAGCCGGAGTCTCCTCTGTTCCCTCTGGGCCCTCTGTCTCAGATACCGGCTCATTAATGCCCTCTGAGGATGGCAGGCTTTCCTGGATTGCCTCATTTTCAGGAAGGTCCTTGGTGGGGAATATATTCAGATAAGGAAGTATTTCTGTCATGATTTTGGAGAAAACAGCGCTTGCATAGGAGCTGTGGGCCTGCTGCTCTCCCGGCGGATAATTGGGCGTGTCAATGACCACGTACACAAATACCTGCGGATCCTCAATGGGCGCAAATCCGGCAAAGGACACCAGATAATTCTTGGCGCTTCGGGGCTGCTTCTCAGCCGTACCCGTCTTGCCGCCCACATCATAGCCAATGACCTGGGCCGCCTTTCCCGTGCCTGTCTCAACGGTCTGGAACATGGCCTCCTTCAGGAAATCAGAGGTGGACTGGGATACGGTCTCCCGCACCAGCACAGGCTCCTTTTTCTCCACCACGGACCCCTGCTCATTGAGAATCTGCTTCACCACATGGGGTTCATAGTAGGAACCCCCGTTCAGAACCGAGCAGAACGCCGCGGACAGCTGCACCATGGTACAGTTGTAGTTCTGTCCAAAGGCATTGGTGGCAAGGTCCGTAGGCCCGATGTTGTCCGCACTGTAAACCAGCCCGCTGGTGTCCGCCTCTCCGGGCAGGTCAATCCCCGTCTTGTCGCCAAACCCAAAGATGCCCTGATATTTGGTAAAACGCTCTCTTCCTATCATGGCTCCAATGCGCATCATGGCCACATTGCAGGACTGCATCAGTGATTCCTGGAGGTTCAGCCACCCGTGGCCGCCCCTGCGCCAGGCCGTACATTTGATGTCATAATCTCCCACGTGGAGGTAACCGGTACACTCAAAGCTTTCATTTCCTTTAAGCACCCCTTCCTCCAGTCCGGTGGCCACGGTAAAAATCTTGGAAGGCGATCCCGGTTCATAGGTATCGCTGACGCAGAAATTCCTCCATATCTGGTTCCACGCCACCTGCTGTCCGTAGGAGATCACATCTTCCCTGGAAAAATGCTCCGGCACCTGGTCCTCGGCAATGACTGCACCGTCATTTTCCCGCCGGTACACAGCTGCCGCCTCCTTTTTCCCCAGGTCAAACAGCTCCTGCTCCGTATAGCCGGATACATCCCTGGGATTATTCAGGTCGAATTTATTGCTGGTTCCCATAGCCAGTATTTCCCCGTTGTTGGGATTCATGACAATGGCCGCCGTCACCTTGCTTCCCACATTGGTCTGCCACTCGTCAATATATTTCTGTACAATGTTCTGTATGTTCACATCAATGGTTGAAACCACCGTATTGCCGTTGGAAGCCGGTTTCACCACGCCCTCCAAATTGGAATCCTGGTCCAGGTATCCATATTCACGTCCGTTGACCCCGATCAGGCTGCTGTTGTAATACTGCTCAATGCCGCCGGTGCCCACGCTTCCGTCACTGCTGGTAAAGCCTATGACATTGCAGGCCAGGCTATTGTAGGGATAAATTCGCTTGTACTCATCCTCAAACCAGATGCCCTTAACCCGCTTCTTGGCCTCCGCGTCATTATCGCTCTTGCGGTAGGCTTCATTTGTCTCTTTGGCCATCTGTTCAAATGCCACCCTCTGGTCATAGGTGAGCTGGCGTCCCTTATTATATCTGAGATAGGCTGACTCCTTCCGCTCCTCAATCAGGGTCCGAAGCTCCCCGGCATCAAAACCAAAATTGGTCACCAGGGCCTGAATGGTTGGCTCCAGATAATTTTCCGGATCCGACATGATCTGTCCCGGATCAATAATCAGGTTATACACCTTCTCGCTGGTAGCCAGATAGGTGCCGTTCCTGTCCACAATATCTCCCCTCCGGTATGGGATGACACGGCTGTCATACTCCTGCTGGCGCTGGGAGAGCACGATTTTATTGTACTGCTCGTTGTTGTCCTTTATGATCCGGTACAAAATCATGACTAATGCAAATAAAGCCAGCGTAATCACCAGGACGGTAATTGCCAGCTTCTCTTGTATATATTTGGGATAATAATACTTCCCCCGTTGATTGTTGCGTTGTTCATTTCTGTATTGTTCCTGATCCCTGGGGCCGTTCCCGCTGTCCTTCCTGCTGCCGCTGCTGCCTTTCCCCATACGGCCCCCGGATTTAGTGTTCCGGGATGTCTTCATACTGTCTTACATACTCGCTTTCTGTCTTGTCATATAACAGCACCTGGTCCTTCTTGGCATACACCATTCCCAGCTCCTTGGTGGCAATCTCATATATCTTGTTGAGGTCGATGCTGGTATTGATGCTGGTCTCCAGTGCGTCGTTCTCCGCCCTGAGCTGTTCCAGCTCTGCCTCCATCTGCTCAATGTGGTGCATCCTGGCCGTGATGGAGGACTGCACATGGAGGTAGTTGATACAGAGGTATAAGGTAAACACAGACGCAATGGTAAGCATGATGACATATGGAAGGTCCATATACATGGCACGCTCCTGATTGCGGCGGATCCGGTGATTACTCCGGACCGACTGGCTGCCTGATGGTTTCCCCGGCCTGGTCTCCTGCTTTGGAGCAGTCTGGGGCCTTAGCTTTGGTGCGGCAGAACCCTGTACATAATCATTGCCGTACACGGGTCTGGTATTTCTATGTGTATTCCTGCGTCCTGACGACGCCTGCGCCCTTGCAGCCATAACCTTATCCTCCCTTCTATCTGAATCCGGCAGCGGACACCGGCACGGGCCGGTCTTTTCTGCTGCCTGCTGTCTTTCGTATTTTCATAACCGGAAAAAGGTCTTGTCCTCTTACTAAGACTGTCCCCGCTCAAAGACGCGCAGCTTTGCGCTTTTAGAACGGCTGTTTTCCTCCAGTTCTTCTTCTGACGGCAATATGGGTTTTCTGGATACCACCTTGCCCTTGCTCTTCCGGCCGCACACGCAGACAGGAAAATCATGAGGACAGATGCAGGGATTCTCATTTAACCGGAAACGGCTCTTTACAATCCTGTCTTCCAGTGAATGGAAGGTAATGATACTGAGGCGGCCTCCCGGATTCAGAAGGTCTATCATGGTATCAATGGACTGTTCCAAAACCTCCAGCTCATGGTTGCATTCAATGCGGATAGCCTGAAAGGTCCGTTTGGCCGGATGGCCTCCCGTTGCCCTTACCCTGGCCGGAATGGCCCCCTTTATGATCTCCGCCAGCTCCCCGGTGGTCTCTATGGGGTGTTCCCCTCTTGCCCTTACAATGTGCTTTGCTATGTTCTTTGCAAAATTATCCTCCCCGTAATCCCGGATAATCCTGTACAGCTCCATCTCGCTGTAGGTATTAATGATATGGGCGGCCGTGACATCGTTCCTCTGGTCCATTCTCATGTCAAGAGGCGCGTCCTCACGGTAGGTAAATCCTCTGGAAGCCGTATCCAGCTGATAGGAGGATACTCCCAGGTCCAGATAAATCCCGTCCACTCCCTCAATTTCCAACTCCTTCAGTACTTCCTTAATATTGGCGTAATTGCTTCTGACAATGGTCACCTTGTCCTGAAACGGCAGAAGCCTTTTCCCGGCCGCCTCGATGGCGTCCGCATCCTGGTCTATGCCAATCAGTTTTCCGCTGCCCAAACGCTTACACACCTCATAGGCATGTCCGCCGCCGCCCAGGGTGCCGTCCACATACAAGCCTCCAGGCTTGATATTCAGACTTCCCACTGTCTCATATAAAAGTACGGACTTATGTACAAATGTTGATTCCTCCATTAAATTCCCAAACCTTCCATATGTTCTGCAATCTCTTCCATATCATCAAAGGTGTTTGCATCCAGCCATTTATCCTTACTCCATATTTCAATGCGGCTGCCCACACCTACCAGTACTGCATCCTTCTCGATTCCGGCAAACTCACGAAGCACGGCCGGAAGGAGAATCCTTCCCTGCTTGTCTACTTCACAGGTGGTAGCTCCTGCTAAGAGAAAACGTGAAAACTTACGTCCGGCCGCATTGGTCAGAGGCAATGTGCGAAGCTTTTCTTCCAGGGCAGCCCATTCTGAATTCTCATACACAAAAAGGCAGTTATCAAGGCCCTTCGTAACAACGAATTCATCGCCTAACTGCTCTCTGAATTTGGAAGGTACGATAAGCCGTCCCTTCGCATCGACTGTATGATTGTACTCACCCATGAACATAACTTATCACCTGCCGTACACCGGAGCGGTAGTGGACTATTGTGGGAGACATCCGAAATCCCCCACTTCATCCACTTAACAACCATCTTCTACCACTTTGCACCACTTTCTACCACTTGTATGTCCATCATAGTACAGATTTTGGGAAATGGCAAGAAGTTTTTACGGAAATCTTATAAAAAAATTGCGAAAAAATAAGGCAGCTGCGGGCTTTTCCGCAACTGCCTCTATATGTGGGACGAGTCCCGCAACAGACACAAAATATTGATTTTTTCAGTCTTTAATGCCCCTGGTGGGGGACAATCCCATGATTTCCCCCACCACTTTCCTGCCGTTTTCCCAAAAGTGGGGGCAGGCAGATGCCGGGAATGACTTTCAGGCACACTCTAGGCGGATTCCTCCACTTTGTCCCCCTTTTTCGGGTGACGATGGCGGTAAATAATCACTGCCGCCGACACGCCCACCAGCGCAGCCGATAAAAGCTGGGACACGGCGAACCCCGTTCCCGGAATCTTTAGCTGGTCCGTCCTCAGTCCTTCAATCCAAACCCTTCCCAGTCCGTATCCAAGGAAATACACCCACAGCATCTCTCCTTCAAACTTCTTGCGCTTCCTGTACCACAGCATGAACACCAGCACGCCCAGGTTCCAAAGTGATTCATACAGGAAGGTGGGATGCACCTGGATATAGGCTATGCCATTTTCCACAATCTCATTGTCCACAAGCTGCTGGGATATCATGGCAGGATTCACCAGGCTTTTCCGGATTCGCATGGCAAACAGGTTGTCCGTATACCCGCCAAAGGCTTCGCAGTTGAAGAAATTCCCCCACCTGCCGATCATCTGTCCCGTAATCAGACCCAGGACGCCGCTGTCAGCCATGGAGAAAAAGGACAGCTTTCGTTTCTTCGTAAATACGATGAGAGTCAGGGCCGCCGCAATGACACCCCCGTAAATAGCCAGTCCACCTGCCCTGAGGTTAAATATCTGCAGCAAATCATCCTTATAATTCGCCCAGTCGAAAATAACATAGTAGGCCCTGGCCCCCATAATGGAAAATATAATGGCGTAAAGCGCAAAATCCAAATAAATATCCGGGTCCTGCCCTCTTCTCTTAGCGTCTGAACACGCAATGGCCATGCCGGCCAGCATCCCAAGCCCTATAATGATACCGTAAAAGGCAATCCTGAATCCAAACACAGTGATGCTGTTAGGCAGATGCTCTATGGTAATACCCAGATTCACAAAACTCAAATCCGCTCCCGTAACTGCTTCCATAAAGAAAATCTCCTTCCTAAGTGATATACTTTCCCATTTTACCCCGAAGCAGTATAAAAAGCAAGAAGGTATTTGCCAGCATTAATCCTACTCAGCCCCCAGCGCAGCCATGGTCACATAGTTATAGGGCTTGTTAAAATGAGGGAGGAAGAACAGATCAAACAGCTTCAGCTTATCTATGGTCACCTGTTCCTCCACTGCCATGGAGAACATGTGGATACCCATGGACACATCATAATCCGAGCACATCTGGGCTCCCAGTATGATTCTGGATTTCCTGTCATATACAATACGTATCTTCACCTTATGGTTTCCGTTCTCCATAAACTCTGCCTTCTGCCAGTCCTCATAATCCGCTGCCGCAGCGTCGTATCCCATCCGCTTTGCCCTGGCCAGGCTGATTCCCGTGCTGAGCATATGAAGCCCCCATATACTGATTCCGTTGGATCCCTGAACGCCCACGGATTCCAGAACCTTGCCGCACGCGTTATGGGCCGCGATGATTCCGGAGCGCACCGCGTTGGTAGCCAGGGCAATGTAATCCGCAGCCTGTATGGCATTGTTATAAACCGTAGCGCAGTCTCCCACCGCATACACCCCGGGCACGCTTGTCTCCTGCCTGCGGTCCACCAGAAAGGCCCCATTTCCAAAGGTCCTGAGTCTCCCCTGTCCAAGGGATGTGTTGGGTCTAAATCCAATGCCGAATACCACCATATCCGCCTCATAACATCCCTGGTCCGTCACCACACGTTCCACCCGTCTTTTGCCCTCCAGTCTCACCACCTTCTCCCCAAAAGCCAGCTTCACCCCGTGCTCCTGCAGATTGTGCGCCATCCTGTCAGAAAACTCCCTGTCATAATATCCGGACAGGCATGTATCCGCCAGGTCAATCAAAACCACCTCCCGGCCATTCCTCTTAAATGCCTCAGCCAGCTCCACCCCTATATATCCGGCGCCCACCACAGCCACCTTCTTAACAGAAGTATCCTTAAGCTTCTCAATCACATCCCTGGCATTCTGATACAGCTTCACAAACTGCACATTATCCAGCTCCATCCCCTCAATCTCAGGGCGCAGCGGAACAGACCCGGTGGCCAGAATCAGTTTATCATACTCCTGCACATAACTCTTTCCGTCCTTTCCCCTGGCATACACAGCCTTCCCGTCAAAATCAATTCTGTCAACCTCTGTCTCCATATGAATGACAGCGCCCTTTTCCTCAAAAGCCTCCTTACTGGAGTAGAACAGCCCCTCAGGCCCGGAAATCTGCCCCCCAATCCAAAGCGCCATACCGCACCCCAGAAAGCTGATATCAGAGTTCCTGTCAAAAGCCACCACCCGATTTCCCGGAAACTGGTCCAAAATAGTATTCAAAACCGCCGTCCCCCCATGATTCGCCCCGATAACGACAATTGTTTCTTTCATATTCAATAACCTCCTGCTATCCTGAAATTTAAAATCCTGCCTGATTACTAACATACCCAAACACCATACGGTCAATATTACAGAATACACTCATAACTATTATTGCCAAAAAAGCCTATATTATCAATCCCCCCGCATCCCATCCCCCGCCAAACCCAAATAAGTTATATAAAATGTATTATATAATAAGAAGGAATCCCACATAGAATTATTAAAACCCCCGCATCCAGCCATTAGGTCTATCCACATTCCACCTCATCCCCTATTGGCCGAGCAAAAATCTCACCTTCAAAGCTCTGCTCATCTCCAAACAACCCATAAGCCCGCCCTCATCCAAAAATGAGAATTTTTCTCCTCATCCTTTTTACATCTCCGCCAAACACCCTCGCCGCTTCTTATGAGAAAATTCCTCACCCCCGCAATTATCCTTACATCCATCGGCCATCACTCCTCTCCTTATGGGAGGATGAGACAGCGGACGAGCAAAAGAGCAGCCGGAAAATGAGCGGGCGGGGGCGGGGAGATTCAGCAATTTTTACCGAGGGGTGCTGTCACTTAGCCGGAACCGGGGGCAAAGCAGGGGGCGGCTGAGGGCCTACACGGCCCGAAGCCGGTGGCACATGGAGGAGAAATCATCAAGATTTCTCCGGAATTTGCCGCAGTCCCCCTGCTTTGTCCCCGGTTCCGGCTTAGAGACAGCCCCCGAGGGAACCATGAGCCAAATCTCCCCGCCCCCGCCCGTTCATTTTCCCGATCCCCTTCCCCGTCCGCGTACCATCCCTCCCATCTCCCACCCCACACATTTTCCCCTTTAATTTCCCCCTTTTTTATGATATGATAATAAAGCTTTAATTGAATCAGAACGCCCCCGCCAGGAGCCAGGGCGTATTTGAACCATCATATATCACATACAGATAGGAAGGTAATCATATGAAATTAGGTATCGTAGGACTCCCCAACGTCGGCAAGAGTACCCTCTTCAATTCTTTGACAAAGGCAGGTGCGGAATCAGCCAACTACCCGTTCTGTACCATTGACCCCAACGTAGGCGTGGTTCCGGTTCCCGATGTCCGCCTGGACAAACTTACCGCCATGTACAATTCAGAAAAAACCACTCCTGCCGTCATCGAGTTCGTGGACATTGCAGGTCTGGTAAAGGGAGCCTCCAAAGGTGAAGGTCTGGGCAACCAGTTTCTGTCCAACATCCGTGAAGTGGACGCCATTGTTCATGTAGTACGCTGTTTTGACGACCCCAATGTCATTCACGTGGACGGCAGCATTGATCCCATCCGCGACATTGAGACCATTAATCTGGAGCTGATTTTCTCCGACATTGAAATCTTGGAGCGCCGCATTGCCAAGCAGTCCAAGGGTGCGTTCAACAACAAGGAACTGGCAAAGGAAGTGGAGCTGTTAAAAGCCATCAAAGCCCACCTGGAAGACGGAAAGCTGGCCCGCAGCTTTGAGCCGGACGACGATGATGCCATGGAGTTCATCAATACCCTGAACCTTCTTACATGGAAACCCGTCATCTTTGCCGCCAATGTAGCTGAGGATGACCTTGCAAACGACGGTGCGGACAACCAGTATGTCCAGGCAGTCCGCGGCTTTGCCGGCGAGAACAACTGTGAGGTATTCGTTATCTGCGCTGAGATTGAACAGGAAATCGCTGAGCTGGATGACGACGAGAAAAAGATGTTCTTAGACGACCTTGGCCTTACAGAGTCCGGTCTGGAGAAACTGATTGCAGCCAGCTACCGCATCCTGGGCCTTATGAGCTACCTGACAGCAGGCCCCCAGGAGAGCCGTGCATGGACTATCAAGGTGGGCACCAAGGCACCCCAGGCAGCCGGAAAGATTCACAGCGACTTTGAACGTGGATTCATCCGCGCCGAAGTAGTCAACTACGACGACCTGATGGCCTGCGGCAGCATGAATGCAGCCAAGGAAAAAGGCCTGGTACGTTCCGAGGGCAAGGAATATGTCATGAGGGACGGGGATGTTGTGCTCTTCCGCTTTAATGTATAGGCGTGTATAAACAGCCGTTGCTTTGCAACTGTAATTAAAATCATTTACACAAGTTTTATAAATCTTAAGCTTTCTATTCATATGACAATGAAAAACCGGCGTCGTCCGTCACAATGCAGCCATGGATGATGCCGGTTTCTTCTTTTTTCTTTTTTTCTTTTTCTCCTTATTCTTCCTCCTTATTCTTCCTCCTTCACCTTCTTTCGCCCTCATTTTCCTTCTTTCGCCCTCATTTTCCTTCTTTCTCCCTCATTCTCCTTCTTTCTCCCTCATTCTCCTTCTTTCTCCCTCATTCTCCTTCTCACCATCTTCCATCACCTCCTTTCCTTCAACCGGGCATTCCATCCTCCCCTCTTCAGTATCCCCGGTTCCGCTGCCTCCGCTGCCTCCATGGACTCCACGGAGCGTTTGTTGTATTTATCTCCCATATGGGCTATGATAGACAAGGAGGTGAAGAAACATGGATTGCAGCAAAGTAGGAAATCTGATTTATACCCTGAGAACAGAAAAAGGAATGACCCAGAAGGCCCTGGCCAATGCCATGAACATCAGCGACAGGACTATTTCCAAATGGGAACGCGGCGCCGGATGCCCCGACGTATCCCTTCTGCGGGAGCTTTCTGACATTTTAGGAGTTAATATTGAAAAAATACTGTTGGGCGATTTGGAGCCCAATAAAAAAGATGGAGGAAATATGAAACGAATCAAATTCTATGTATGCCCTGTCTGCGGAAATGTAATATCCAGCACAGGCATGGCGGAAATCTCCTGCTGCGGCAGGAAATTAAATGCCCTGAAAGCCAGGCCCGCGGACCTTTCCCACAGCGTGTCTGTAAAAGCAGTGGAGGGCGATTATTACATCACTCTGGAACATGATATGGAAAAGCAGCACTATATCACCTTCATGGCATATGCCGTCTATGACAGAGTGCTTTTGATGAAACTATATCCGGAACAGGCAGCCCAGGTACGTTTCCCCAGGTCTGGTCACGGAGTGCTGTATATCTGCTGTAACAGCCACGGGCTTTTCTCGGTCAGTCTGTAGATACACCAGACACCTCCCTGTTGCCGTTTATTTACTGAAGCAACCCAGCTGCCATTAAAATTCGTATTGGCAGCCGGTAACGGAGTAAATAAACAAGACTCTTTTCAGCATAAGGTTTTCAGTCGTACTTCCAATTCCACATTTTTTCCCGGAGCAGCTCTTTCTCTTAAATCCCATTGACATTGCCTTTCATATCATGTATGATATCTTATAGACCGACGGTCGGTCTATAAGATAGGAGGGCAAGCCATGGCACGTATTGTTAAGGAAGCTGACGAACGGAGAAATGAAATTCTGGACGCTGCTGAGACGCTTTTTACAGAAAAAGGGTACTCAAAAACCACCATTATTGATATCCTGAATCAGGTAGGTATTGCAAAGGGTACTTTTTATTATTATTTTAAATCCAAGGAAGAGGTGATGGATGCCATCATAGAACGTTTCATTGAACAGGACGTACAAAAGGCCCGGCTGATAGCCATGGATAAGAGTCTATCACCGGTCCGGAAAATATGCCGGATCATAGCTGCCGGACAGCCCCGGACAGATGGGCCCAAGGACAGGATGATTGAGGAGTTCCATCTGCCGGCCAATGCCCTGATGCACGAAAAAAGCATTGTTCGCTCGATTCTGGCCCTCTCCCCCATCCTGGGCGAGATCGTTTCCCAGGGAGTGAAGGAGCGCCTGTTCTCCACAGAGCATCCGCTGGAAGCCATGCAGATACTGTTGGTTTCCGGGCAGATATTGTTTGATTCCTCTATGTTTACATGGACACCTTGTGAGATGGAACAAAAGATAAACGGATTCATAGAAGCCATGGAAGCTGTCCTGGGCGCTGAAAAAGGAACCTTTGAACCCATGAAACAGATTTTGGCCGCGGGAAGCGGATGTATTTTACAGGAATCAAAATCACGGAGGGATGAATGATGGCAAATAGTCCCATATCGGGAAACAGGGATTTCCGCCTCATGGTAATCGGGCAGATTATATCCATACTGGGATCTGCCCTGCTGCGGTTTGCCCTGTCCCTCTATGTACTGGACATTACGGGAAGGGCGGACATCTACGCCGCCCTGTATGCATTCTCCAATATTCCTCTTCTGATTTCCCCTGTAGGCGGAGCTGTTGCCGACCGTTTTAACAGGCGCAATCTGATGGTGCTCTTCGACTTTACCAGCGGTATAATCATATCTCTGTACTATTTAAGCCTCTGTCTGGGAGGGACTTCCATCATTCTTACAGGCGCTGTCCTGATACTGCTCTCTGTCATCAGTTCCATGTATGGACCGGCGGTGACGGCCAGCATTCCCCTTTTGGTGAAGGAGGAACATCTGGAGGGAGCAAACGGCCTTGTAAACGGGGTCCAGGCCCTCTCCAATGTGGCGGCTCCGCTGATTGGCGGCATGTTCTACGGCATATTCGGAGTCAAAGCCCTGGTGTGCGTCAGCGGAACCGCATTTATCTGTTCCGCTGTACTGGAGCTGTTCATCCATATTCCTTTCCGCAAACGCGAATTCACCATGCCCGTCATTCCCACCATGGCGGCCGACTTAAAGGAAGGCTTTTCCTATGTCGGCCGAAATCCTCTCATACTGCGCTCCATGATTCTGGCTTCCCTGCTGAATCTGGTTCTGACCCCGTTTTTTGTAGTGGGAGGGCCTGTAATTTTAAGGACAGCCATGAAAAGCACGGACGCCATGTACGGAATCGGCATGGGAACCATCAATCTGGCTACTATATTAGGCGCCCTGTCCATGGGCGCTGCCGCTAAAAAGATGCGCATGGAAAACCTGCACCGCCTTCTGGCAGCCATCACCCTTCTGTTCCTTCCCATGGCACTGTCTGTCACCCCTGCATGGATCAGCCGCGGTTTTTATCCGTCCTATCTGGTGTTCCTGGCCTGCGCTGTCCCCATTGCCATGATTATGACCATCATTTCCATCTTCGTTATCACAAAGGTCCAGAAGGAGACTCCCAACGAAAATCTGGGAAAGGTGATGGCCATTATCACGGCAGTGTCACAGTGCGCGGCTCCCCTGGGCCAATTGGTCTGCGGATTTATCTTCCAGACCTTCCCGGCAAGGATTTACCTGCCTGCCCTCTTCACCTGCATTGCCATGGCGGTGATTTCCCTGGCCGCCAGGAAGTTGTGGGCAGAAACCGCCGTATCTTAATTTGAGCGTTCCCCTAATGCGAGTGTTCCATTAATACAGGGGTTCCAAATACACGGGTTCCCTCTTCCTGGCAGTCATCATATAGCGGTGGATGGTCCCCTCAATGGAGCCCCCGGACTCCAAAAGGGCCTGGGCGGCAGCCAGTCTGTCCAGACAGCCATCCACACAGAAGCCGGGGAATTCCCACTCAATGATTTTGGCAAACCATACAAGCGCCCCTACGTCAAAAAAGCGTATGGGACGGAAGGCTTCACCTTGCTCCAGAATATCAAACCCGGACTCCTTAAGCTTTTTGGACTGCTCCTTCAGATTCATTCCCGGAAAAGGTTTTGGCGTGCCGGGCAAAAGCAGCTCCACCAATTCCCTGTCATTGTCCTCCCCCACCTGCTGGGTTATGAAAATGCCGCCCGGTTTCAGGATACGGTTCACTTCCCCCGCATCATAATTTCCATGACGGTTTATTACCATGTCAAAACAGCTGTCCGCAAAGGGCAGCGTCTGATTTCCCGGCGCCTCCCTGAAATCAATTCCCAGGGGCGCCAGAAGCCTCCGGCACAGCTCTGCATTGGGAGGATATGCCTCTGTGGCGCTGGTTCTGGAGTATGGATGGCCCAGTGAGAGCAGGAATTCGCCTCCCCCTGTGTCCATGTCCAAAAGATAATCCCTGTCCCCAAGATGGGACAGGATAATTTTCCTGTAATCCCAGGGCAGGCTTCCTTCCTCCCTGTACCTGCTGTCTATGTGTGAAAAATCCCACCCGTGGATGTGTGCCAAAGCCTCCTCGGCTTTCCATATCTTTCTTAATTCCTCTGTCTTCATATCGGCTGCTCCTTCCATCTTCATCACTTGTTCCATGGATACGCTGCAGCCCTAAAAACGACAGCCGGTATTTCCAGTCCCGACACAATGGCTGTCTGCCTTAAGGCTGCGCCGGGTAGTTATCTGACATGCTTTTTCTCATATACCCTCCTTGCCGGATATGTATGCAGGCATGTTTCCACTCTGAATTTTTGTACTGCATATTCCGAACCTGTCTGCACACATCTGTAATGTAATTATTATACTTCTTTTTCTCTACCGCAGTAAATGCTTACAGTCTGTTTGTGATTTTTCAATATATTTTTTATTTTTATCAATAAAAACCGTATTTTTTAGTGTTTTATACCTGTTTTAACACACAAAACCGTATTTTCTTTCTTTTTTCTTTTTTCGGTTCTTTTTGCGGCAGATTAATTGATATTATTCACACCAAAGCCGTATCCCTCACCAAAAACCGCGGCGTCGGAGAAACAAGGTATGGTTATGGAATTGGTAAGCAGCATTGTGGAAGGCATCAACAACTGCATCTGGGGCCTTCCCATGATCGGCCTTCTCTTCGGAACCCGTCTCTTTCTCACCTTCCGGACCGGATTCATTCAGCGCAGAACCTTCACAGGCATCCGTCTGTCCGTCACCAGGGCCCGGGATTCCCCGGATTGGGGATCAGGGAGTCCTTCCACTACTAAAAAAAAATAAACAGAAAGGGAAGCACGCTTTACACCAGCCGTGCTCCCCTTCCTGTTTATTCTCATCTCCCGGACTCTTATTCTTTACCGTCCTTATGGTCCTTACGGTCCTTCGTAATACGGCCCAATACCATTACCGCGGCCATGATAATGATAATGGCCGCAAAAATTCCGCCCATACCTTTTCCCATAATTTCCAGGGCAATCCCTACATGTTCCATATTCATACGCTTCCTCCTTTGCTGCTGACTCCAGAGCCTGTCTGAAACTTCGATTCTTCCGCCCTACAGATACTGGGACACGATGCTGATGACCAGTCCTCCGGCAATAACCGATGCCACCTGGCCCGATACATTGGTGCCGGCAGCCTGCATCAGTATGATATTACCCGGCTCCTCCCTGGCAGCCATCCTCTGCACCACCCTGGAGGACATGGGGAATGCGGATATGCCGCAGCCCCCAATCATGGGGTTCACCGGTTTCTTACCCGCCATCTTAAGGAATACATTAATCAGCTTGGCAAAAAGCACGCCGCCGATGGTGTCGAATACAAAGGCCACCAGTCCCAGAACCATAATCATCAATGTAGCCGGGTTCACGAACTGCTCTGCTCTCATGCTGAACGAGATGGTGATGCCCAGGAGCAGTGTGATTATATTGGCAAACTCGTTCTGGGCCGTCTGGCTCAGGCTTCCCAGGACGCCGCATTCCCGAAGCAGGTTTCCGAACATAAGGAAGCCCACCAGGGCCACGGACTGCGGTGATATCAGGCCCACTATGATGGTCACGGCAATGGGAAACGCGATGCGCAGCTGTTTATTCACACTCTTGGGATTGTACTCCATATGAATACAGCGCTCCTTCCTGGTGGTCACCAGACGTATGGCAAAGGGCTGGATAATGGGAACCAGGGCCATATAGGAATAGGCGGCCACCGCAATGGGGCCGATGTACCTGGACCCCAGAACCTGGGATACCAGGATGGAGGTAGGTCCGTCCGCAGCTCCAATGATGCCGATGGAGGCGGCATCCCTCAGATCAAAGCCCATAAGACACGCAATGAGGATAGCTGCAAAGATTCCAAACTGGGCCGCTGCCCCGAACAGGAACAGTACCGGCTGGCTCAGCAATGGTCCAAAATCAATCATAGCGCCGATTCCGATAAAAAGCAGGATTGGCATGGCCTCCGAAGCCTCGATTCCGGTTTTGAACAGCCATTCTATGATTCCGGCCGCAGGTACCTTTCCCTGTACCATCTGGTCCACCACACCGGAATACGGCAGGTTGACCAGTATGGCGCCAAAACCCAGGGGCAGAAGAAGGGATGGTTCATATTCCTTCTTAACCGCCAGCCAAATCAGGATAATTCCCACCACATACATAACTGCCTGCTGCCAGGTTACCGCCGTAATGCCTTCCAACAGAAAACTCATTTACTTTCCCTCCTTTGTACCATGCCCTGTACGTCATTCTTCCTGTTCTTTCTTTATCTCCTTAAGGGTCAGCTTCACCCATTCTATCACTCTGTCTTCCACTTCCAATATCTCATAATCAGCTTCCGGTGTAACCACTGTCAGGGGAAGCTGTTCCCGGGACGGTATATACCCCAGCTGTTCCATTAAGTATCCGGACAGGGTATCGCAGGAGCTGTCCATATGCAGGTGCATCTCCTCCTTCAAATCAAACAGGGTAATGCCGCCCGACACCCGGTAGACCTTATGGGGCTCCAGCTCTGTAAGCTCCGGCTCCTCCTCCTCGTATTCCTCATGAATATCTCCTACGATTTCCTCGATGAGATCCTCCAGAGTCACCATACCGGACACGCCGCCGTATTCGTCAATCAGAATGGCCAGTTTGATTTTATTTGCCTGCATCTCCCGGAACAGGGCGTCGGTCCTGCGGTTCTCCGGCACAAAATAGGCCGGCTTTAAAAGGGTGCGGACATCCAGCTTGTCAAAGGAAGTCCTTCTGGCCTCAATGGTCAGTGCCTTTGTGGACAGGACGCCTATGATATTGTCAATCTCCCCCTCGTATACAGGAATCTTGGAGTGCATGGATTCCAGAATCTCATCCAGGAATTCTTCCAGCGGCTCATTGATATCCAGCGCCACCATATCCTGTCTGGGCACCATCACTTCCTTGGCCTTCTTGTCGTCAAAGGAAAATATAGACGTTATCATCTCCTTCTCAATGTCATTAAACACACCTGCCTCGCTTCCGGTTTCCAGCATGGACTTGATTTCTTCCTCGGACACATCTGTCTCCAGGTTTTCATTGTGCATGCCGATCAGCTTCAGAAAGCCGCTGGTGGACAGAGAGAGCAGTTTTATAAAGGGATTCATGATACGTGATATATGATAAATGGGACGTACGCAGAACAGGCTGAAGGCCTCCGCTTTCTGCAGGGCAATCCGCTTGGGCACCAGCTCACCGAACACCAGGTTAAAATAAGCCAGGATGATGGTCACCACAACGCCTGCCAGGGTCTGGCTGTAGGGCAGGTTCCACTGCGCCATCCGTACCGCCAGCACCTGGGCGATACCGGTAGCCGCCGATGCACTGGAGAAAAAGCCTGCCAGAGTGATGGCCACCTGGATGGTGGACAGGAACACCGTTGAGTCCTTCATCAGGCGCTCTATGAGCGCTGCGTTTTTGTTTCCCTGCTCGGACAGGCGGTGTATCTTGTTCTTGTTAACAGATACCACTGCCATCTCGGAGCCTGCAAAGAATGCATTGATTAATGTCAGAATAACTAAGATTGTGATTTGGAATAAAATATTGGCCGCTTCAGGGTCAGATTCCATGGTAAATGATTCCTCCTTCATATTACATAGATTGATTTGTTTCAAAGACTATTATACATAAAGATTGGGGAAATGTCAGCTAAAGATTCCATTAAGATGCAGACCCGCCCAAAAGGGCGGATCACTCCAGGGGCTGTATGTAAAAATTCCCCACCACATCGCTGGAATTGATAACGTTTACAAATGTATCCGGATACTGTTCCCGTATCCGCTTCTTCATTTTCCTCACATCACTGTCCGAGAGCACGGTATAAATCAGGTATTTTTTATTGGCTGAGTAAGAGCCGAAGCCCTTTAAAATCGTGCTGCTGTGGTTGGTCAGCTCCAGCAGGTCCGCGGACACGGCCGCCGGGTTATCAGTCACAATAAGAAGCGTCTTTTTCTTATATTTCTTATAAAAGGTATTGATAACCTGGGTATTGCAGAACTGAAAAATAATGGAGTACAGCGCCTTATCCATTCCGAAAATAGTTCCCGATATCAGTATGATGACCGCGCTGAACAAAAGCATGTAGTTGAAGGTGGATACCTTGTATTTTGCCGACAGAGACATGGCGATAAAGTCCGTTCCGCCGCCGCAGGCCCTGCTGTTGAGAACCAGGCTCATCCCCAGGCCGTTTATGATGCCTCCGAAGACTGATATCAGCAGGATATCCCCGGTGATGGGAACCACAGGCAGCTCATCCACCAGGATTGACACGGTCAGCAGGCAGATACAGGACAGGATTGTAAATTTCTTCCCCACCAGCCGGTATGCGAACACGGCCGGAACTGCATTAAAAAGTACATTCAGAAATGTAAATGATATCTGGACATCATAAAAACTGAGGCCGATTCTCTGGATCAGCTTGGCCAGTCCGGTAAACCCTCCCGGCACCAGCTCTCCCTGCTCCACAAAGGTATTCATGTTGACAGCTACAATCAGGCTTCCCAGCAGGATACAGAGGAAGGCCGCCGCGTCCTTCCTCCTCCTGTTTTTGTTCTGCCGCTTCATATTCTCCTGATACAATTCAGACATCATCTGTCCGTCTCCCATATGCCCGCCCCCTTCTCTTACATAATTACCTGCGTCCTATCCTCTGGCAAACTGCGCATTGTAAATATCCGCGTAAAAACCATGCATGCCCAGAAGCTCCTCATGCTTACCCTTTTCCACAATCTTACCGTCCCGCATGACCAGAATCACGTCTGCCTCCCGGATGGTGGACAATCGGTGGGCCACTATGAAGCTGGTTCTGCCCTCCATCATCTGCGCAAAGGCCTTCTGCACCTTAATCTCTGTCCTGGTGTCAATGGAGGATGTGGCCTCGTCCAGTATGAGCATGGGAGGAAGGCACAGCATAACCCTGGCAATACAGAGAAGCTGTTTCTGTCCCTGGGACAGGTTCCCTCCGTCCTCACTGATAACAGTGGCATATCCATCCGGCATCCGCATGATAAATCCATGGGCATGGGCCTGTCTGGCTGCCTGGATAATCTCTTCCTCAGTGGCATTTGGATGGCCGTAGGCTATATTGTCCCGGATGGTGCCTGATTTAAGCCATGTGTCCTGCAGCACCATACCGTAGCTGGTCCGCAGGCTCTCCCTGGTCACATCGCGGATGTCGGTTCCCTCCACCTTGATGGCTCCGGAATCCACGTCGTAAAAACGCATCAGCAGGTTGATGATGGTGGTCTTGCCGCAGCCGGTAGGTCCCACAATGGCAACCCTCTGTCCGGGCTGTACCGACAGGTTAAAATCCTCAATCAGCTTTTTCTCAGGCGTGTAGGAGAAGCAGACCTGCTCCAAATCCACACTGCCCTTTGCGCCGCGCAGTACCGTTGCGTCCTCCCTGTCCTCTATCATGGTTTTCTCATCAATCAGCTCAAACACCCGGGCAGCGGACGCCAGGGCATTCTGCAGCTCTGTCACCACCCCTGATATCTCATTAAAGGGCTTTGTGTACTGGTTGGCGTAGCTGAGGAAACTGGTCAGCTGTCCCACGGTGATGAACCCCCGGATAGCCCCATAGGCTCCCGTGATGCCCACGGCAGCATAGACCAGGCTGTTAACAAAGCGGGTGGCCGGATTGGTAATGGATGAGAAAAAGGTCGCCCTCAGGCTGTATCCGGCCAGACGTTCATTAATCTCCTCAAACTGCTTCTGTGCCTCTTCCTGGTGTCCGAAGGCCTGGACCACCTTCATATTGCCCAGCATCTCATCGGTCAGGGAGGTCAGCTCGCCCCTGGTCTCTGACTGCTTCCGGAACATGACAAACGTCTTTTTAGCGATAAAGCTGGCCACAAACAGGGATATGGGCGTCAGCACCACCACCACAGCCGTGATGGCGGGCTGGATGGAAAGCATGAACAGCAGCGTTCCCGCTATGGTCAGAACGCCTGTAAACAGCTGGGTAAATCCCATGAGAAGGCCTTCTGAAAACTGGTCTATGTCCGCGATAATCCGGCTTATGATATCTCCGGATGGGTGCACATCTATATAGCTTAGCGGCATCACCTCCAGCTGGTTAAAGGCCCTGGTCCGGATATCCTTCACAACCCGGTAGGTGATGATGTTGTTGATATGGTTCATAAGCCATTGGGATACGGATGTAACAGCCACTGCTCCCAATATTGTTATAAGGATTCCCTTTAACCCTGCAAAATCCACATGTCCGGCCGAGACAATGCGGTCCACGGCGCGGCCTGTCAGAATCGGCACATACAGAGTAAGAGCCACTGTGATAAGAGCCAGAAACAGAGACAGGATGACGCTCCACTTGTACTGGCTGATATATTTAAGGATCCGTTTCAGGGTCTCCCTGCTCCTGTTCTTGTCCAATGCATTCTTCTTACTGCTCATCCCGTTCCACCTCCTCCTTTGAAAGCTGTGACAGACAAATCTCCCTGTATACCTGGCAGTCCTTAAGAAGCTCCTTATGGGTGCCCATGCCTGCCAGACGACCCTCGTCCAGCACCAGGATGGTGTCAGCGCTCTTAATGGTAGTGGCCCGCTGTGATACAATGAATACGGTCATATCCCCGGTGTTCTCCCGGATAGCCTTTCTCAGCCTGGCATCCGTGGCAAAGTCCAGGGCCGAAGCGCTGTCGTCCATAATCAGGATTTCCGGTCTCCTCACCAGGGCCCTGGCTATGGTCAGCCTCTGGCGCTGCCCTCCTGAGAGGTTATGGCCTCCCTGGTCAATGTAAAGATCCAGTCCCTCGCCCTTGGAATCCACGAACTCCCGGGCCTGGGCCGTATCCAGAGCCCGGTAGATTTCCTCATCCGACGCGTCCTGTTTTCCCCAGCGCATATTGTCCCGCAGCGTTCCCTTAAACAGTACGGATTTCTGCGGCACCACTCCGGTTTTATCCCGCAGCTCATCCAGAGAATATTCCCTTACATCCGTCCCGTCCACCAGGACCTGCCCTGAGGCGGCATCGTAAAATCGGGGTATCAGGTTCACCAGGGTGGATTTACCGGATCCGGTTCCGCCTATGACGCCTATGGTCTGTCCTGCCATGGCACAAAAGGAAATATCCTTTAAGGCCGGCTCCTTTGCCCCCGCATACACGAATTCCATATCTTTAAACTCTACCTTGGGAATCCGTAATCCGGGATTCTGAGAACCGGAATTCTGCGGGCCGGAATTCTGAGAACCGGAATTCTGAGAACCGGGTTTCCGGGAGCCGTGCCTCCCCTTGTCCTCAATGCTGCTCTCCACCTTAAATATGCTGTCCACCCGGTTCATGCAGGCAACTGCCTTGGATATAATAATAATCAGGTTTGCCATCTTTATGAGCTCTACCAGAATCTGGGACATGTAATTTACCAGGGCAATCACCTTTCCCTGGGTAATAATACCGCTGTCCGCCTGTTCCGCTCCCACCCATATGACGGCCACCACGGCTATGTTTATGATGACATAGGTCACAGGGTTTAACAGGGCGGATATCTTTCCCACAAACACCTGCATCCTGACCAGGTTTCCGTTTTCCCGGTCAAATTTCTCCGTCTCGCTTTTCTGTCTGTTAAAGGCGCGGATGACACGGACCCCCAGCAGGTTTTCCCTGGTGGTTAACAGCACCTTGTCCAGCTGTCTCTGCACGGATTTGTAGAGCGGCATGCTGACTGCCATGATGCCGAACACCACTACGCAGAGCACCGGTATGGTGACCACGAAAACAAAGGCCGAGCGCACATCCACGGTAAAGGCCATAACCATGGCCCCAAATACTACGAAGGGTGAGCGGAGCAGAAGGCGCAGCGTCATGTTGATGCCGCTCTGCACCTGGTTGATGTCGCTGGTCATCCTTGTTATCAGTGTGGACGTGCCCACTGTGTCTATCTCTGTGTAGGACAATCTTCCTATATGGGAAAACAGATCATTGCGCAGGGAGGTGGCTGCCCCCGTGGCTGCCTTGGCGGCAAAATACTGGGCTGTCAGGGAGCATGCCAGGCCAATCAGGGCCAGCAGCACCAGAACGCCTCCCATTTTAAGAATATATCCGCTGTCCCTGCCCCGTATGCCCACGTCCACCATACGGGCCACCACCAGGGGCACAAACAGCTCAAAGCTGGCCTCCAGCATCTTAAACAGCGGTCCCAGTATGCTTTCTAGCTTGTAATCCTTCATATAGCTGAACAATCGTTTCATAATTGTCTTTCACTCCTCTGCCGGAATCCATTGTATTTTTTCACACTGCCTGGTATTATAACATAGAATCAACCATATATAAAATATTGTTTTTATATATATAATATACGTTTAACGAATAGGAGGATTCCGGTCTTGAATCTGAAACAGATGGAATATTTTACTGCCATTGTCAATGAGGGGAGCATATCGGCGGCAGCCAAGGCGCTCCACATTTCCCAGCCTCCCCTCAGCACCCAGATGAAGCTTTTGGAGGAGGAACTGGGGCTGACCCTGTTCCAGCGCGGCTCACGAAGCATCCTGCTGACAGATGCGGGCAAGGTCCTCTACGAACGGGCCCAGGGCATCCTGGACATGACAGGGGCTGTGCTGGAGGAACTGGAACAGATGGGGCAGGGACTTCTGGGCTCCCTGCGCCTGGGTATGATTTCTTCCGTGGAAACCGAACCCATCATAGGAAAGATTGCCGCCTTCCGCCAGAAGCATCCCGGGGTGAAATTCCGCATCTACGAGGGTAATACATATCAGCTCCTGGACAAGCTGAATACCGGAATCATCGAGGCTGCCATTGTGCGCAGCCCTTTTCCCGAGGAACCCTATGACTGCTTTTATCTGTCCGGGGAAATCATGATGGCTGTGGGGGAACGCTGCTTCTTTCCCCGTCCCGGGGCGGATACTATTTCCCTTAAGGAACTGTGCTCCTGTCCCCTGGTTGTGTACCGCAGATGGGAAGGGGTGTTAAACCGCCTGTTTGCACCGGACAGCCCGGATTATCTGTGCATCAACGACGATGCCCGGACCAGCCTTACATGGGCGGAGACAGGCAGCGGCGTTGCTGTGGTGCCGGCCTCTATCGCCAGGTGCGTCCGGCCGGACATTCTCATGAAGCCTCTGGATACCCGTGACTTCACCAGCCGGATTACGCTGGTTTGCCGGAAGAACGGACCCCTGTCGGCTGTTATGAAGGAGTTTCTGGATTACTTTACAGGCCGGCTTCCCCTTTCCTGACAGAACCGCCTCACTGTTCCACCAAAAAAACAAAAACAGCCCGCCCCTTATCCAAAGAGCAGGCATAATCCGGTCATTCCTTCGTTTCCCCGGGAAACAGTTCCTTCCAGAAATAGTTGATTTCCGCCCCGAAGAACAGGATGCACATGCAGAAATAAAGCCACAGAAGCAGCAACACAATGGCGGTAAGGCTTCCGTACATATAGGAGTAATTCTTCCCCCCTATATGGCTGAAATACAGGGAAAAGGCAAAGGAGAAGGCCATCCATCCAACGGTGGAGAACACGGCTCCCGGAAGCTGGTCCCTGAGCTTCAGCCTCTTATCCGGCACAAAGGTATAGATTCCCAGGAAAAATATAATCAGTATCATTAACGCCCACAGAGCCCTGAAATTGATGATGTGGGTGGTCACATCTGCTATGATGGGAAACCGGCTCACCATAAACGCCTGAATCATATTGCCGAACACCAGCAGGCCCAGGGACAGAATGCACACCAGGATAAACACAATGGTGTATCCTGAGCAAATCAGCCTGTTAATCACATACCAGCGCTTTTCCCCGTGGCCGTTCACACGGTTTAAGCCCCTGGCCACGCTGAACATGCCGCGGCCCGCGGACCACAGGGCTGTGACGGCTGTGACGGAAATCATGGTTGCCGGGGATTTTAAGGACAGGTCATTGACCACCCGGAAGGCCAGGGACTTGTAATCCACCGGCACCAGGCCCACAATCAGTTCCATGAACCTGGCGTTGCTGATGCTGGGAATCATCTGGACCGCTGTCAGCAGCAGCATGATAAAGGGCACCACGGAGAGTATGATAAAAAATGAGACCTGGGCCGCGTAGACCGTCATCTCATCCTCAGCAAATTTATCATATACCCGTTTTCCTGCCACAATTATCCCAAACATAAAACCTCCACTGCTGTTAATATATTTCCCTGAAACTGCCCTCTTCAATCACCGGAATGTCTTCTGCTTCCATATGTTCAATGTGTATGAACCTTCCCTGCTCCAGATTCCTTAAGAATCGCCCAATCGCCAGCGGTTCTCCCTGGACCTCCATCTCCACATCGCCGTTCCACAGATTTTTCACCCACCCGGTAAGACCCAGGGGGCGGGCCAGGTAACAGGAGGTGTACCTGAAGCCCACCCCCTGTACCCTGCCGGAAAATATAATATGTTTCCTGACTTTTTTCATACAAATATCACCCAATCACATTTCGGGGAGTTCCATCCAGATAGTTTACCACATTGTCAAATACAATAACAGCCCGTTTCACCAGGGCTTCCTTGGTGGCAAATGCCACATGTGGCGTCACAATGGTATTGGGCGCCGAAAACAGCGGGTGGTCCTTTCTGACCGGAGGCTCGTTTTCAAACACATCAATGCAGGCGCCTGCAATCCTGCCCTCCTTCAGGGCCCCGGCCAGCGCATCGCTGTCCACCACAGGCCCTCTGGCCGTGTTGATGAGCACTGCGTTCTTCTTCATCAATCCGATGCGCTTCTCATTCATCAGTCCCCTGGTCTCCTCAGTAAGAGGGGTGTGGAGGGAAACCACGTCGCTTTCTGCCAGCAGTGTCTCCAGATCCACATAGCGCACGCCTGGCACATCCTTGGCTGTCCTGCTGTAAGCCAATACCCTGCATCCAAATGCCTGGGCTATGGCTGCCACACGAAGGCCGATGGCCCCGGTTCCCACCACGCCAAACGTCTTGCCTTCCAGTTCAAATCCTACCAGTCCGTCCTTGGTGCCCTCCTCCCGGCAGACCTTGTCGCAGGGAATCACGTTTCTGTACAGGCTGATTAACATGCCGAACACCAGATCCGCCACAGCGCAGGTGGAATATCCGGCGCAGTTGCATACCATGACACCGTTCTTTCTGCACACATCCATGGCGATGTGGTCCACGCCTGTAAATGCCACAGCCAGAAGCTTTAAGTTTCTGCATCCTTCTATGACCTGGGCATTCAGAGGCAGATTGGATACCACAATGATTTCAGCATCCTTTCCCCTCTCTATCAGCTCTGCGGTGTCCGTTGTCTTTGTGTTGTAATACACAATCTCCACCCTGTCCCCAAGGGACTCCTTTGCCATAGCTAAAAGCTTTCCTTCTTCCACTCCCAGCGGCTCGATGATTACCATTTTCATTGCATTTTCCTCCGTATCCTGTTGTCAGCTCCCCTTTTTGGGATGTCCTGACTTTTTATGCTATCCATTATATAGCAGGGGGCAGGCTTTTACAAGACATAAGGAATCAAAGAAATGGACAGAACCGGGAATAATTTAAAAACAGACAGAAAAACGGACGGGTACGAACCTATATTTACGTCCGTCCCGTCCATTCTCTTGATTCCTGTTTATATGTTCCCGCTTCTATTTAAGCTCCACCAGAACCTCAATCTCACAAGCGATTCCTCCCGGAAGGGCGTTGGTTCCAATGGCGGAACGCGCCGGAAGTCCTGCTTCCTCACCGAACAGCTCGGCAATCAGATTGGAGCCCCCGTTAACCACCTGGGGCTGCATCCCAAAGTCATCTGCGCTGTTCACAAAAGCCAGAACCTTCACGAATCTCTTGATTCGGTTCAAATCCCCGGTCTTTTCATTTAAATTTGCCAGCAGGTTCAGCACGCAGTTATATGCCGCTTTCTGGCCATCCTCCACTGTCAGGTCCTTTCCCAGTTTGCCCACTACCGTATTGCCGTTTCCCAAATCCGGACCGCAGCCTGAGCAATAGAGAAATTTCTCCCCCAGCTCCTGGACCGGTGTATAAACGCCTCCCTTGGCAGGCGGCTGCGGCAAAGTGATTCCTTTTTCTTTTAAAACCTCGTATACGTTTCTCATCTTTATCTCTCCTTATTTATATGTAATTTGTTTTATACAGAACCCTGTCTATGATTCTCTCATACAGGCTCACGGCATCCCGAACCTGCTTTTCCCAGGTAAATTCCCCCACTGTATGGGCCTGGGCAATATCTCCGGGACCGCAGATAACGGTCTGGATTCCCTCTTTTGCCAGGAAACACTGTTCACAGGATGCATCAAAGGGCTGTGGTTCTGATTTGATTCCAAACAGGTGTTCCCGTTCCTCAAGGCACAGCTTCACAAACCGGTCATCCTGTGGAATCTCCCCGCCGGGCATATAAAAATGCAGCGTCCTCTGGAAGCCGTCAATGCCGGCCTGTTCAAAACCTTTGTCCAAAAACTGCCCCACCTGTTCATGGTCCATACCCGGGTGAATCCTGAAGTCCAGGAGAAGGCGTACATTTCCCGGCACCACATTGTCCTTCTCATACCCCTCCATCATGGTAACCGCAATGCTGGGAGGCGGGAGAACCGGGTGTGTGATATGGCGCAGCGTTTCATTCATATCCTTTACCGCCCGGACTGCCCTGCATGCCTTCATCACAGCGTCCTCCTCCCCGGCCGGGAGGGCCGCATGCCTGGGGGCTCCCTTTACATCAATATAATCCCTGGATACTCCACGGTGGGCAACCGCCACCTCCAGCCGGGTGGGCTCTCCTATGATGGCATAATCGCTTCTCTCATGGGTCTTTAGATAACTCAGTGTACCCAGATTGGAGCACTCCTCATCCGCCACAAATAAAAGCTTCAGTTTCCCCTTTATGGGCTCTTTCCTGGCGGCGCAGCGCATGGCGGCTTCGCACATGGCAGCTATCCCGCCTTTCATGTCGCAGGTTCCCCTGCCGTAAAGCTTTCCATCCTTTTCTTCCATGGAAAAGGGACTGCTGTCCCACTCTCCCACAGCCGGCACCACATCCAGATGTCCGTTCAGCATAAGCTCCGGCCCGGCTCCCCCGTCCAGGACAGCAATCAGATTTGCCCGGCTGCCGCCTAAATCCTGCACTTCGCACTTAAACCCCATAGGCTCCAGGATTCCGGCCAGATACCGGGCTGCCGGCTTTTCATTTCCGGGAGGGTTAACGGTGTCAATCCCTATCAGCTCTCTCAACAGTTCAATACAGTCCACAAAATACCTCCTTGTTCCGGCACAATCAGTATGTAATCCTGCGGTTTCTCGCAGTCACCTGCCATCTGTCCGCCACCTGCCCGTCCTTTGCCACCAGAATTTCCGGATACAATGCAGTGGTGGGACATATATGGGTTGGAATCACATAGAGGCAGGTTCCTATGGCCGGTATCCTGTTTTCATCCTCCAGCCGGAATGCCCAGTGTTCCTCGCTGTGTATAATGGGCACCGCATCCTCCAGACCTACGATATAGCCCCGCTGTCCCGCGGGGTCCGAAGCAATAGCCTTATAGCCCAGGTCCGTGGTAAACACGCCCTTGGCGGGATGGCTGATGACCCTGGTCATCACGGCAGCTCCGGGAATAAAATCTAAATCCGGCAGGTTCATGTAATACCCTGCATCCGTTATAAATGCAGTGCCCGGGGACAGATACCACCGTGTAGCGCCCGCATGGCAAGGAAAGGAAGGGGTACCGCCTGCCACTGCCAGCTCGCAGCAGATTCCATCCCCGTTCAGACGTTCCATGATGTCCGACACCTTTTTATCCGTGTCATCCACTTCGGCCTGTCTTACAGCTGCGTCCTTATTATTGTGGTTTCCGTCGTAGCAGTGCATTCCGCACAGACGAAGCCCCGGAAGAGAGGACGCAGAACGGTAAAGCTCCTCCAGCCGTTCAATGGGCACTCCGGTACGGTTCATTCCCATATTTACATCCACCAGCGTGGGCAGCACGGCATCGTGTTCCACGCACACCCCGGACAGAGCCTCAAACTGGGCCAGGTCATCCTCCACACCGTAGAATACCGTATCCGGATATGCCTTTGCCAGCTTCACGAAACGTTCCATGTTGGGACCAATCAGCGGATAGGCCAGAATTACCTTTTCTGCCCCTGCCTCTGCGGCCATCTCCGCCTCTGCCACTGTGGCCGTTTTAAACTTTGTAATGCCGTACTCCATCTGCATCCGCACCATATCCTTGGATTTGTGGCTCTTTACATGGGGCCACAGCCGTTCGGGGCTTCCTGCTGTCCGTATTGCCTTCTTTATATTTTCCCTGATGATCTCCTCATAATATATGAGGCTGGGTGATATGATTGTATCTGTGTTCTTTAATTCATACATGTGTTCCATATCCATTCTCCCTACTCTATGATTTTACCCCTGCACACAACATGTTTTATATGACGCAGCGCCTTTATATCCCGGAGAGGATTCTGTTCTGCAGCTATGAAATCCGCCTCATACCCGGGGGCCAGCCGCCCCAAGAAATCCCCCCAGCCCAATGCCCCGGCGCCCTCCAGGGTGGCGGCGTGAATCACCTTTTCCGGCGTAAGGGCGCACCTGCTGCATAACAGCTCCATCTCCAGCCAGGTTTCGTCAAAAAAGGTATATCCGCATCCTGCGTCTGTTCCCACCAGGGGACGCATCCCCAAATCCGTCAGGCGGCCGAATATTTCACATTCCCGCTTTTCCTGTTCCAGGAGGAATGCTTCTCTCTCATCCGGTTTTCTCACACCTTCCCTGACCTGGTCCAGTTGGTGGTAATTATTAGATATCCCAATCATAAAATACCGATGGTCCCCGCGGAAGGCTTCCATCACATCCGGCTCATAACACCGTTCCAAAAGTCCCAGGCAGGGGTTTCTCCTGAAACAGGCGCAGTGTTCCACGCTGTCCACCCCGGCCTCCATGGCGTTTACATAGGAACTGGTTGTCAGGCAGTGGGCTGCCGTGGGAAGTCCCAGCTCATGGGCCGCCTCCACCGCTGCACGTATTTCTTCCCTGCTGTAGGAGTCATGCTCCGGTACCGAGCCCGGAGTAAGCTGTCCTCCGCTGACAATCAGCTTGACGCAGCCGCAGCCCGCTGACTTCCGTTCTTTTACAGCCTGTATCAATTCCTCCGTACCGTTTGACGTTTTTCCCAGAAAGGCCAGATGGCCTCCGTCCGGAGTAAGGGGCATACCCGCTGCCTGAATCCTCGGCAGCTCTGTCCCCGGTTTTGCGCCTGCATCCCCGCCCCGCAGAGCTCCTATCAGCTCCATGGAGCTTCCTGCGTCCCGGACCGTTGTGACACCTGAACGCAGAAGGGTCCCGGCGTGCTCCACGGCCCTGGCCAGACGGGTTTTCCTGTCCTCCCTCCGGTAGATGCCATAGGTGTCCCGGCAGGGCGTAAACTCCAGATGTACGTGGGTATTGACCAGACCCGGCAGGATATAGCAGTCCGAAAAATCCATGACCCTGGCCCCGGGATATGCCGGCCCCAGTTCCTCAAAGGGGCCCATCTCCTTAATCCGGCTTCCTTCCAGAATCATTCCCGTGTATTTCATCTTCATGTCATCGGAATCATAGATTCCCTTCCCATGGACCAGTACCGGTATCTCCACCTTTTCCTCCTCCGTCCTGTGCTCTCACATAACCTGACCGTGGGCCTTAATCTATCCCTTCACTGCTCCGGCCGTCATCCCCTGCACTATGTACTTCTGGAGTATCATGGTCAGAATGATGGTTGGAACAATAACCACAATGGTGGCAGCCAGCATACGTCCCCAGCGAATATCCGCGCCGGACACGAAATACTGCAATGAGACAGGAAGTGTCCTTGTCTTTTCACCGCTGAGTATAAGGGCAAACTGGAAGTTATTCCAGGAGCCCAGGAATGAAAGGGTGGAGCAGGTCACCAGCCCCGGCGCGCTGATGGGCAGCAGAACATCTTTAAAGCATTTCTGTCTGGTACAGCCGTCCACAATGGCCGCCTCCTCCAATTCCAGAGGCAAATCGCTGAAAAATCCCACCATAATCCACACAATCAGCGGAAGGGACAGCACCATGTGGCTGAGAATCAGCACACCGTAGGTATCTATCATGCGCAGCTTGGAAAATATGAAATAGTATGGCAGCAGAATGGATATGTTGGGCAGAAGGCGTGCCGTCAGGATTGCCGTATTGGCCTTCCCCATTTTATATCTGGCTATGGCATAGGCTGCCGGCACTCCCAAAAGCAGGGACAGGGCCGTTGACGCCACTGCCACTATGGTGGAGTTCATCATATAGGTTCCATAGTGCTGTGTCTTAAATATGTAAATGTAGTTATCCAGTATCGGTTTGAATCCAAAGAGCTTGGGAGGCATGATATATACCTGGGCCATATTCTTAAAGGATGAAATCAACACGAAATACAGCGGAAACAGAATCGGTATGACAATGACCAGCACCAGGATTCCGAATAATAACTTTGATATGATTTTCTTTGCCCTGTATTTTTTAACCGCCATAATACGCCACCAACTTTCTCTGTATCTTCATGACCAAAACGCTGAGCAGCAGCACAATCACAAACAATATCATAAGCATTGTAGAGGAAAGGCCGAATTTGTAATAGGAAAATGCCGTTTCATAGGCAAACAGGTTCAGTGTCCTGGAGGCATTGGCCGGTCCTCCCTTTGTCATGGCGTAAATCAGGTCAAAGGACTTGAATACGTCTATGAACCGCAGCAGACCGATGGAGAACAGGGTCTGGGTGAGCAGAGGCAGGGTGACCTGGAAAAATGTCTGGATAGGTGTTGCCCCGTCCACCCTGGCGGCCTCCATGGGGTCTGTGGGCAGAGAGGACAGTCCTGCCAGACATACGATCACTACCATGGGCGTCATCTGCCACGTCTCCACTGCCGCAATAGCAGGGATAACGGTCTGTTTGGCCGACACAAAGGCGGACCTGGGAAGTCCCACGGTTGTGAAGATGTAATTGAGCAGACCGGAGGATGGTTCGTAAAACAGCATCCACATAAGTCCCACTGCCACAGGCGCCATCATGTATGGCAGCAGCACCACTGCCTTTACCCCGTTCTTGCCCCAAAAATCCTTATTCAGCACAAGGGCAATGGCAAGGCCCAAAAGCATTTCCGCCACCGTGGCGATTGCCGTATAGTAAAACGTGATTCCTAAGGACTGCCAAAATTCCCTGCTGGCCAGCACATCCAGATAATTCTTTCCCCAGTTAAAGCGCATTCCGTTTCCCATCAGCAGATTCCAGTCGTTCAGGCTGAACAGGAAGGTCATTGCAATGGGAACCGCGATCATGGCCATCATAAATATAAGGGCAGGAAGGGAAAAGACCCATTTAATATGTTTGTTGACAAAATTGTTCATATATACATCCCTCTCTGTTGTTAGAAAGGAGCCTTGTTACAGGCTCCTTCCGTTGCTTTCAGACATACTCTAATCCTCGTAGGGATAATCCGCGCCATACTCTCCCGCATCCTTAAGGAGCTGGTCCACCTTTTCTGCCGCTGCATTCATTTTGCTTTCCAGATCTGCGCCCTCTCCCTTAGTCTCGATGGAGTACACGATAGCCTCGCCCATGGCGTCCCTGGCCTCGGATACCGCGGTCATACGGGGAAGTCCGTACTGGTTGGTGGTATCAGCCTGAATCTCTTCATTGTAAGCCTGGATGTAATCTTCCGGCATGGCAGCTGTCACACGCTCATCTTCCCATACAGAGGCCCTGAAGGTAGGCATTCCCTTTGGAGTGATGTCGGCGGCAATATCTTTGCCTGCCGCATATTTGAGGAATTCCCATGCAGCTTCCTTGTTCTTTGAGCCTGAGTAAATGGATGCGCCCCATACAACCTGCTTATAGGACTGGCGTCCTGCCGGACCTTCCGGAATAGGAGCAACCCCCACCTTGTCGTAGAAGGAAGACTCATTGGGATCAATCAGGGTCTGGTACAGGGCAATTGCATCCACACACATGCCTACCTGTCCCGCATTAAACAGCTGGGTCATCTGTGAATATCCTGCTGTCAGTATGCCTTCCGGGGCATAATCACCTAACAGCTTCCCATAGAACCTGGCTGCTTCCAGATTTTCCGGTGTGTTAAAGGCGCATGTTCCGTCCTTAAAATAAGCGCCGCCAAATCCGTAAAGGAAGGGTGAGAACTGGGAGGTAAGGGCTATCTTCTCGCCGCGGCAGGCAATGGCGTAAAAGTTATTAGCCGGGTCGTTGATTTTGCCGCATACATCCAGCAGCTCATCGTAATTCGTGGGAACCTTCACTCCCTTTTCCTCAAATACATCCTTCCGGTAGAACATCAGCTGTACAGAGGAATACAGCGGCAGTGCTCCGATGGCACCGTCAGACTTAATTTTAATCTGCTCCATAGGCGCCGACGAAAAATCATCCCAGTCAAAATCCGGATCTTTCAAATATTCATCCAGAGGTTCAATCCATCCGTTATTGCTGTAGGCCGCCATATCCTGCAGCGGGCTCATGAGGAATGCGTCAATGGTGGAGGAGCCTGCCAGAAATTCCGTGGTTATCTTCTCACGAAGCTGGGCTTCCCCGTACAGTTCCAGATTCACCTTGATGCCGGTTTCCTCCTCAAAATCATCCAGATACGCTTCAATGGCATCTGATATCTGTCCGGTCATGCTCAGGACACGGATTGTTGTTCCGGCATAGGGCTTTTCACCGGCCTCCCCTGCGGCCGATTCCCCTTTTGTTCCCTCTGCTTCCTTACCGGCCGGAGCCTCCGAAGCCTTGGATGTATCTCCCGGCAGTCCGCTGGTCCCCCCGGAACAGCCAGAAAGTGACCCCGCCAGCATTACCGCGCTTAAAGCCAGACATAACTTACGTTTCATAAATACCCTCCTTCTATACACGTTTTCATTTACTGTAAGCATAGTATAAATGTTCCGCCCCTGATTTGGAATTTAAAAAAATAGGGATTATTGGTATTATCGTCCGCCCAAAATAATCCCTATTTTTTATTTGAATTATTGTATGATTCTTTTTAACTATTGTATGATTTTCACAATTTTTTAACGTCGCTTGGACTCATATTGTAATATTTTTTAAAAAGACGGCTGAAATAGGAGATATCATGTATGCCTATACGGCTGGCTGCCTCCTGTACCTGGATATTGGAACTGCCCAAAAGAGTAAACGCCTTTTTCATCTTAAGCCCGTTAAAATAATTTACAAAGGTGTCGCCGGCAGCCTTCTTAAACAGGATGCAAAACTGGCTCTTTCCCAGGGCGCACCATCCGGCCGCTTCCTCCAGGCTTATATTTTCATCCACATGGTCCTCCAGATACTGGAGGAATCTGGTAATCTCCGGATTGGCGTTCTTATTGGCCATCAGATAATCCACCACTGACTGCACCGCGGCCTTAAAACATCCTTTTAAATCTGCCAGCGTCTCGGCTCCCCAAAAATCGCCTGTGGAGTATATTTCATCATATTCAGGCATATCCGCTCCCTCAGGAATGGAATATCCTGATATAAACACCCAGGTCTCCACCACGCCCCGGCGTATGGCCTGAATCTGGTCGTAGGACCGGAGCCCGGCCATCTCCTCAAACCAGCTGTCAATCAGCCGGAACGCCTCCCCCGCATCCTGCCTGAATATGGCCTCCTGCATATTGCGCTGGACGCTCCGTTTTGCGATGAAGGGACGCCCTGCCGCTGCCTCCCTGCCGCAGTGAAAGGCGGCCGGACCGTCAAAAAAGCGCAGTGCCGCCATCCTCCTGGCCTGTGCAAATCCTGCCGGAATATCCATCCTGCTTAAGCACTCCTGTCCCATCCCCATGGAAAGGGTCAGGTTCAGATGGGTCTTTAAGGCATGGTTGAGCAAATCCAGGGTGTCCGGGAAAAAGCAGGCCGGGCTCTCCCCCCCTTCTCTCCTGAACAGAACCACAATTTCATGTTCCCCGGTAAAGGCCAGATCTGATTTAGGCAGATTTTCAAGATACTCACGGACAATGTTCAAAAGGCCATACTTTCTGATATGGGAGTCCGTACCGCTGCCGGGCCGGTTCATTCTTTCGTTGTCCACCAGAAAACAGCCTGCCTGGTAGGTCTCAAAGGGATTGTAGGTATATCCCAGCCGGTCCAGGAGCATTTCATTGTCCCCAGGTCCCTGATTTCCCAGCAGCAGTGTCCTTAAATCCTCCTCCCGGTTAAAGGACTGCACCCTCATGTCCAGACTGCCCCTGCCCGCCTTCTTCCGCTCCTCCTCAATCATGGACTTTAATCTTGTGATAAGCTCCACCAGTGTATCCTGGGTAAAGGACAGCTTAAGTATATAATCCTCTGCCCCCAGCTTGATGGCCTTCTTCACATAATCGATCTCATCTACACAGCTTAATACCACCACCTTTGTATCCGGGTGGTTCTCACTTATATATTTCACCAGCTGGATTCCGTCCATGCCGGGCATCATGATGTCCGTGAACACGATATCAGGCACATCCCGGTTCATATACTCCACTGCGTCCCCTCCGGATTCGCAGGTGGACACCACCTGGCATCCGTAGGCCTCCCAGTTAATACAGGACTGAAAACCCACCCTCACTATGATTTCATCATCCACAATCATTACCTTCAGCATGTCTCACTACCTCTCCTATATGGAAATACCGCAAAAACCTTGGTTCCGTATCCTATCCTGGATTCAATATAGAGCCCGTAATCCGGCCCGTACCTGGCTTTCATCAGCTCATGAATGCTGGTCAGCCCGATGCCGGTTACATGGCGTTTTTTACTGTTTTCATCCATTTCCTTCAGTATCTCATCCAGTTTTCCCTGTTCCATTCCCACTCCGTTATCCTGCACCGTAACGCACACCCGCTCCCCATACTGTTCAGCCGTGACCCAAATGGTGCCGTGAGTTGCCTCCCCCATACCGTGCAGCACCGCATTTTCCACTAACGGCTGAAGGAAAAATTTAATCACCTTGAATTCCTCCAGCTCCTGTTGGATATCTGTAACCAGTTCAATCCGGTTCTTAAGTCCCCAGTTCTTGATTTCCACCCACGCCTTCACCACACGTATTTCTTCCTTTAGGGGCACTTCCTCCTCCCTCCGGTTCATGGTGCTCTCCAGAAGGATTCCAAGGGAGGTAATCATGTCCGCAATATTGCCTGCCCCGGATATCATGGAAGACCATTTGATTACATTTAATGTGTTAAAGAGAAAATGGGGATTTATCTGGGCCCGGAGCATCTCATAGCGGAGATTCTGCTCTATTTCCTTCTGCTTGATGGTCTGGGCAGAGAGCTTTTCTATATAATCCACCATCCTGCTGATCTCCAGCTCTGCCTCCACAATTCCGAATACAGGCATCTGTCTGCCCTTTGCATCCTCCATGTCAGCGATTTTAGTCCCTCCGATATTGACTTCGCTCACCTTATGGATCAGACGGTTAAGAGGCGCGTTGACATAGAAATACATGGCAAGGCAGACCATGCAGGCTCCCAGGGCCATGAGGACCGTCAGGGAGGTTACGGTGCTGTGAAGCTTGTCCACTGCCTGGGTGATATGGGACAGGGGTACCAGGTTCACCATACGCCATCCTGTACCGGCCATGGTCACATGGTTCACCAGATACTCCCGGCCGTCCTTTGTATAATGAAAATAATCCTGGTCCTCCTGTAAATTCTCTGAAAGCCGTCCGGCAGATATATCATCCAGTATATCGCTTTGCTCCGTGGCGTAAATCAGATGGTTTCCCTTATCAAAGAGAGCCAGCACCGCCCCGTCATAGGGTATCAGCACCTGTGCCAGGTTTTCCGTGGGAAAGGATACAAAGGACACCCCAAGGAATTTAAGGGAATTATAATCCTTAATCCGCCGGATGAATAAGATGAAATCCTCATCCTTCCCAGACTCAATCCTCTCCTTAAACACCCCCTTGTCATTGTAAATACATGGGGCAATCCACCCGGATACCTCCTTTCCCTCCAGAAACTCCCGGTACCACGGCTGCTCCCTGACGCTCTGGGCAAACTTCTCCCCAAAATAGCTGCTGTTGTCAATCCCGTCCGCCACGCTGTAAACCGTGCTGTCCGCTCCCAGGATGATATAGTGGAGACGGTAATCAAAAAATATATTCCGGTAAAAGGTCAGCGTCTCCTCCACTGCCCGGATACGGCTCACATTCTCCGAAGAATATATATTTCCATCACATGACTGGTTCAGATAGGACGCCACCTGCTTGTTAGTGCTGGATGCGGCCGACAGCTTACGGATGGAATCCGTCACCTCTGTAAGCGCCAGCTCATTGCGGTTCATATATTGGGATATGATGCCCGCCTCCTGGGTGATGAGCAGATTTCTGCTGCGGTTGAAGGAATACTGCATGATAAGGAAAACACTGACAAATACAGCGATAATACATGTGTATATTATCTTAATCCGCAGATTTACTTTCATCTTCTTCATCAAACTGACACCCCCCGACCGGCCTGACGGCCATTTCATTTATTATAACATCCTTTTATTTTAGGGACAATCCCGGCGTCCTGCCATTCCCGTCTCCACCGGAAAGCCATGGGACAGCTGTATCAGCTCCTCCCGGATCCCCTCCCTGTACGCTCCCTGGTAATGCAAAACCGGGAGGAATAAAAGTTCCTCCCGGTCATGTGATGGCCTCCAGGCCCTCCCGGTGCTACGCCTCAAAACTACCGGTAAGCCCGGTACCAGAGTGTGTCCCTAGTCTTCTGTCACCACCGCATTCTGGTACTCATGCGCGCCAATCTGGCTCAGCATCAGTCCCTGGAGCTTTGATGTGGCTGCAATCACCTTTGTCTCGCTGTAAAGGCCGATAATTGGGGTGTCCGTAACCATATCATCGTAAAGCTGCTTCAAAAGAGCTTCCCTTTCCTCGCCCTCGCCGGTGGATGCATACTTTACATATGTCTCGTCAAATTCCGGATTATAGTACCGGGAGAAGTTGTTGACCGAAGTGGACAGCAGCATTCCGTTGAATACATAGTCCGCGTGACCTGTATTAGTCTGCCAGAAATCCAGCATCAGGTCAAAGTCCTCGCCCGCCTCAATCAGTGAGAAGGAGGTGTTGTCATCCTGGGTCACAATGTTGAGGTTGATTCCCACCTCAGCCAGCTGGCTCTGAAGCACCTGGGCAATCTCTGTGTTGGTCTGGTTGGAGTTTGTCCACAGTGTCAGCTGGATGCCGTCGCTGTAACCAGCCTGGGCCAGAAGGGATTTAGCCTTTTCCGGGTCATATCCGTTGGTCTCGTATTCCCTGTAATCCTGGGCGGACTGAGGGATAATGTTGTCGGATACCGTTCCAAATCCGTAGAGCAGGGAATCCACAATGGTCTGCTTGTTGATGGCGCACTCCACTGCCTTGCGTACATCCGGGTTGCCCACAGGGCCGTCGGAACTGCAGTTCAGCTCCATAAGTATGATTTTCATGGATGGGCTGGTGAGAATCTGAAGGTCCTTGTTCTCCTGGATACGGGAGATATCATTGTTCGGAACCTCATAAGCCACATCCACCTCGCCTGTCTCTAACATCATGGTGCGCTGGGAAGCCTCCGGTACGATTTTCATGGTCAGTAGCTTTGTCTTGGCCGGACCGCCCCAGTAATCATCAAACCGCTCCAGGGTATAATAATCGCCCTCCACAGCTTCTTTTAATTTGTAAGGGCCTGTGCCGATTGGATTGGCTCCGAAGGCCGCCTCATCATACTCCGCCGGTACCACGGAAGCCTGGGGCAGGGTCAGTATGCTTAAGAAAGCAGGGTTAGGAGCTTTCAGCTTAACCGTCACATGATAATCGTCATCAATGGTACATCCGTCATAGTTTCCTACAAACAGCGCCCCTCTCTGGTCGATAAGGTCCAGGGTAAACTTTACGTCCTCCGCGTTCATATCGGATCCGTCATGGAATTTCACGCCCTCCCTGAGGGTAAGCTTCAGAGTGGTGTCGTCCGCCCACTCATATTCCGTGGCCAGGCATGGCTGCATCTTCATATCGGAATCATAGGTAAACAGCGGGTCAAAGATGTTGTTGGAGATGGAATAGGCCCTCTCCTGCTGTCCGATGGTGGCATCCAGTGTGGTCAGGTCATTGCCCTGGCAGAATATGATTTCATCCTTGATCTTCACGTTCTGTCCGTCACTGCCGGCCACTGTTTCCTGTGGTTCTCCTGCGCCGCCCTTACTGCCGCCGCAGCCTGTCATCACCATACAGGCAATGAGACACATGGCAATTGCTTTTTTCATACATATATCCTCCTGAAATTATTCATTATATTCAACTCCCTGCCTGGTTTTCTTTGCAGAGAAGATGACACGATACAAAATGTCCCGGCGAAGCCTCAACCTCACGGATGGGACGGGTGCATTCCGGGGTTGCCTTTGGACACCGCTTTGCAAACCTGCATCCATCCCCCATATTGATGGGCGAGCTAAGCTCCCCGTTTAATATCTCCCGCTCCATCTTAATGGTCGGATCCGGGATGGGAATGGCTGACAGAAGCGCCTGGGTATAGGGATGCAGCGGATGTTCAAACAGTTCATCCGGCTTGGCCCTCTCCACCAGCTGTCCCAGATACATAACCACAATGTCGTCTGAAAGATGCTTTACCACCGAAAGGTCATGTGTGATGAACAGATATGTAAGCCCCATCTGCTCCTGAAGATCCTGCATCAGATTCAGTACCTGAGCCTGGATGGACACATCCAGGGCCGATACCGGCTCGTCGCAGACAACAAATTCCGGGTTCAGAGCCAGGGCTCTGGCAATACCGATTCTCTGCCTGCGCCCGCCGTCCAGCTCATGGGGATAGGAGTTGGCAAAACGGTATGCCAGACCTACCAGATCCATCATCTCCCTGACCTTTTTCTGAAGGCCTTCCCTGTCATTTTTCTTATAAATGCCCTGAAGCACCAGGGGTGCCTCTATGGCCTGGCTCACCGTCATACGCGGATTCAGGGAAGAATAGGGGTCCTGGAAAATAATCTGCATCTTGGACCGCAGTGCCTTTACCTGCTTCTTGTCGTACTTGACAATATCCTCCCCATTAAACCAGATTTCCCCGGATGTGGGCTCCTGAAGCCTCAGTATGGTGCGGCCCAGGGTGGACTTGCCGCAGCCAGACTCCCCTACCACGCCCAGTGTTCTGCCCTTTTCAATGGAAAAGGAGATGTTGTCCACAGCCTGAAGAGGTCCTCGGTTTGTATCAAAATACTTCTTAAGATTTCTTACTTCTAACAGTCCCTTGTGTTCCATCACTCCCCAGCCCCCTTCCTCAACTCATTTTCTACCTTGAAACAGCGCACCCTGTGGCCGTTCCCGGCATCTATGAACCGCGGATGCTCTACGCGGCACCGCTCAAATGCATATTTGCACCGGTCTGCAAAAGGACATCCCGTCCTCTGCGCCGTGGGATCCGGCATCAGGCCGTCAATGGGACTGAGCCTGTGTACATGCAGATGTACCTGGGGAATGGCTCCCAGTAATCCCTCGGTGTAGGGATGCAGGGTATGCTTATAGATATCCAGGACAGCACCGCTCTCCACTACCTCCCCCGCGTATATGATGGCCACCTTCTCACACATCTGGGCAACCACCCCTAAATCGTGGGTGATCAGCAGCGTGGCCGTATGGTATTTATCCTTAAGGCGCCTCATCATCTCCAGCACCTGGGCCTGGATGGTCACGTCCAGCGCCGTTGTGGGCTCGTCCGCTATGAGCACCTTTGGGTTGCAGGCCAGGGCTATGGCTATGACCACCCTCTGCTTCATTCCGCCTGAAAACTGGTGTGGGAAATCCCCTGCCCTCTCAGCCGGGATGCCCACTGTCTCTAACATCTCCATGGCCTTTTCTTCGGCTTCCTTCTTGGTGCATTTTTCGTGGACACGGATTACCTCCGCTATCTGCTCACCTACCCTGACCACAGGATTCAGGGATGACATGGGATCCTGGAAAATCATGGATATCTGGTTGCCCCTGACCGCGCGTATCTCAGCGCCGCTGGCCTTTAAAAGGTCCCTGCCCTCAAATTCAATGACCCCGCCCTCGATCTTGCCGGGAGGATCGGGAATCAGGCGCATGATGCTCTTGGCCAGCGTGGTTTTTCCCGCCCCTGTCTCGCCTACCAGACCCAGGGTCTCACCATCGTCCAGCTCCAGGTCAACGTGGTTAAGGGCGTACACGGTCCCGTCCTCTGTGTGATATTGTACCTGTAAATCTTTGATTTCTAATATATGACTCAACGTTTTGCTCCCCCTTATCGTTTCAGCTTTGGATCAAGGGCATCCCGCAGGCCGTCCCCAAACAGGTTAAAGGCTATGACAGCCAGGATTAAGAACAGTCCCGGAAACACGGATATATGCCATGCATCCCTCATATAAGTCCTTGCAGTGGTGAGGATTGCCCCCCACTCAGGCTGGGGCGGCTGTACGCCCAGTCCCAGGTAGGACAGGCCCGCAACTGCCAGAATGGAATCACCGATGCCCAGGGATACCTGCACCAGAATCGGGGCCAGGGCATTGGGCAGTATGTACTGGAACAAAATGGTGCCGTCCGACGCGCCCACGGCCCGGGCCGCCTCCACAAATTCACTGTCTTTTACCGTAAGCACTGCTGCCCTGGCGATTCTGGCGTATTTTGCAATACCGGACACGGCCAGAGCCAGAAGCAGGTTAAAGGTGCTGGTTCCCAGGGCCGCCACAATGGCCATGGCCAACAGCATGTAGGGCACTGCCAGCAGCACATCCATGACGCGCATGATGGCGTTGTCGGTCTTGCCCCCGTAAAACGCGGCTATCATGCCGAAGGGGGCTCCCATGATCACGGACAGTGCAATGGCCACCACGCCGATGGCAAAAGAAAGCTTGGTTCCCCACAGAATGCGCAGAAGAAGATCCCTGCCAAACTCGTCGCATCCAAAGGGATGGGCCAGGCTGGGCTTTGCCAGACGCAGCGAAAGGTCCTGCTTTATGATATACTCGTTATAAAAAGAATAGTTTGTAATCTGGTCAACAGCCAGCGTCGTAAGAATAGTAACTATGAATAAGACAATGATGACCAGGCCCACCACGGCCAGCCGGTTGTGCTTGAACTGAATCACCGACTGCTTCCACAGGGAACGGACCTTTTCATCCTGTCCCAAATTGTTCTCTGTTTTCTTTAATGTGCTCATTTTTTCTTTGCCCTCTTCCATGATGATTGATATTCAGATTTAATCCTCGGATCCAAAAACGCATACAGAAGATCAACAATCAGGTTCACAATTGTAAACAGGATTGCCAGTGTCACCACGCTTCCCAGCACCGCAGGCGTATCCTTGTAGGAAATGGAATCCACCACAAAACGTCCTACGCCGGGCCAGGAAAAAATAGATTCCGTCAGCACAGAGCCGCCTAACAGGGTTCCGAAGTTCAGTCCCACCACAGTTACAATGGGAATCAGGGCATTTTTTAACATATGCTTCCAGATAACCGCGTTTTCTGTAAGCCCCTTTGCCCTGGCCATGTCAATGTAATCCTGACGCACCACCTCCAGAACCGAGGAACGGGTGGTGCGGGCAATCAGAGCCGCATATCCGCATCCCAGGGTCAGGGTAGGCAGAATCAGGCTGATAAGATTGTCCGGGAATCCGTGCTGCATACCGGAAGACGGCAGCCAGCCCAGGTTCAGTGAAAAAATAATGACGAGTATCAGCGCAAACCAGAAGGTGGGCACTGCCATCAAAAACAGGGTGATAAACATGGTAATATTGTCCAGGACGGAATACTGCTTGATTGCAGATATAATTCCCACCGGAATGCCGATGATAACGGAAAATACGATTCCCGAGGTAGCCAGCACCACGGTGTTGCCCAGACGTCCCATAATCAAGGAGAACACTGCCTGTCCGTTGCGGTAGGATGTGCCTAAATCCCCGTGGAGAAGCCCAAGTATGAACCGCCCGTAGCGGACCAGAAACGGGTCGTTAAGCCCCATGGAATCCCTCAGGGAGGCCAGGGCTGCTTCTGTAGCATTGCTGCCCAGGATAATACGTGCCGGGTCGCCCGGTGCAAGGTCCATGATGGTAAACACCAGGAAGGTTGCTCCGATTAACACCGGAATGGCAAATATAATACGTTTGATGATATAACGTAACATGATACGTGTCCTTTCTCAGTGATTATTGTATCTGCTATTGTACCTGCCAGCGGTACAGCTGTAATTCAACGGCCTCGCATATCTCATGGAGCTGGCCTGTCATCCTGTTTCTCTGGCGGATGAAATCCGTCTGCGACATCAGATACCGGTCCTCAGGCGTATTGTCCCTGTGCACTCCTAACAGGGACGAAAACACTGCGTAGGGCTGGTGCTCCACTGCATAGTCATGTCCGTAGGGGCTGGAATACGTATATTTCAAGCGCACCAGTTCTCCCGCTGTCCGGATGAGTATGCTGTCCGCATCCTGCTTTGGATATGCCCGGATGGCATCGGAGAGCTTCTCAACGGATTTTCGGGTCAGGGCAATGGATGCCAGTACCGGAGCCACATCGAAGTCCGGGTCCAGTTCCTCTGCAAAGGCCTCAAAATAGGACTGCATTTCCCCCATGAAACCATTCATATCAATGGGAAGGGGCTTTTCCATGGCGTAGCGCAGCACCAGCCTTGCAGCTATCTCACAGTCCCGGGCCAGCACATCGTCCCCAATCTTATCCAGGGTATCCTCCCTGGTATGCCACCAGTAAAAGGGTCCGCCCACCCCAAAGGCCGCCGGCATGGCCGCTGGCCTTAAGATATCGCTGCTCTTTGGGGGCTGGGGCGTCTGTCCGTCATCCATATAAAACTGGGGAGCAATGGATACAGGGGTCATGGTTCCCCAGAAGGTCTGGTCGCTGGAACGGTCCAGAGCCCTGTACGCAAGGGGTTTGCGGCTGTTATAGGATGCAAGGAATTCATCGTTAAACGCCTCTCCCTCCATACCGCTCATATCGAAACGGACTGCATTGCTTCCCTTACATCCGCAGATATCCATGTTGATGTGGGCCACGCAGTGCTTCCTCAGATACTCATAGTGGTGGTCGCAGAACCAGGTGGATCCGGAGTAACGCCCGTCCGAATGACCGGACCACCAGGCAATCACCACGGTGCGGTTCAGCCTGTCCTTAAACTTTTCCAGCGTCCTGGCTGTCTCCAGCATCAGCACGTTAGCTGCCCCGTTGTCCGTCATCCCCTCATACCAGGAATCGTAGTGGCCGCTCAGGAGCACAAAGCTCTCACTTTTGCCCGGAATGGTGGCCACCGGCATACTGGACCTTACGATGCGGTTGTCCATGGCCACATCCATCTGAGCTGTCACAGCCATACCTTTGGCTGCTACGGTTCCCATGGCTGCTTCCACTCCCTTAGCCGCCTCGGTTCCCACGGCTGCAGCGCCCGCCTTAACCATCTCAATCAGCTTCAGGCCGTCCTGCCCCAATATCTGCACATAGGGCAGATAAGGGTACAAATCCCTGTCCCTGCTTCCCGGCATTCCCCATACACCGCCCATGGTGTCGTGGTGATGAATGTCCTTGGGCCATATGGCCACAATGCCCAGTGCTCCTGCCCTCGCCGCTTCATAATAGAAAGGAAAACTGATATCATAGGTCAGGACAATCTTTCCCTTAAATGTCCGGAACCGTTCCTCCTGTTCCAGACCGTTCAATTGGCCCTTGGTACACATCTCATCCCAGACCAGTTCTCCTGTAAGCCCATGGGCTTCACCGCTGTATACAGCAGCTATTGCCTCCACGGTGAAATCAGGCTCTCCTGCTTTCTTTACAGTAACAGAAGCCTGTACAGGCAGGCTTCTCATAAGCTCATAATAATGCCGTTCATGTTCAATCCCCGCTGCTTCCAGCTCCTGAACCAGATAATCCACGGCTGCTTCCCCGGCCTCTGAACCGGAGTAACGCTCCAATCTGCTGAAAACCTCAGCATCAGCCTTCATCCTGTGAAGATTCAGTTCTTCCAGGATCTGCTCTTCCATCTCTGCCCAACTGTCCATATCCATTCCTTAACTTTCCATGATTATAAAATTTTTCTTAAAAAACCATATTTTTTAATTATAAATAGGCCCTTTTACATAGTCAACCTATTTCGACAAATTTCCCCTTATTTTAGCATTTTCCATTGTGCAATTTCACCCCCACCTGTACGGAGATTGCAGACAGGAAGGAAAAACAAAAAGGCCGGCCGCCATTGCTGGCAGCAAGCCCTTAATACCCCTTAATACAACTTCATTTCCTCATCCTCTTCTTATCTGACTGCAATGTACAGATAACAATGTGCCTTTCCGTCCTTTGTATATTCTGCCGGAACCGTGCTCTCATAATCCTCTGTAAAGCATCTGTGTATGATTCCTGCCTTCTGCTGGCTCCACACTGTCTCCCACGCCTTCCGGGTACAGGCGCCTATGTCGCCGTTTTCATCCCACGCATCATATTTCCGGTACTGCCCCATGCCCGCCTTTTCATCCATCTCCGCGAAGAAGTCACTTGTGACAGCCATGACAGTCAGGTCGTAGCTGCCTGTCTCATCACCGTCATAACCGCTGTACCTGGAAACAGGGGATATTCCTGCCCGGAACTGATGCCCGCTGTCAAAGAGAATGGGCAGGCGGCCGTCCATAATATGGTGCCAGAGCTCCCCGATATGCTCCATTCCCTCCTCTGAGTTATCCGTTCGTATCGTAACTTCCTTTAAACTGTATGCCATGGCACCCATTCCTTTCCAAGCTCCGCTGATAGTATTCTGCTGCAGAGCTTCTGCCATGTTACCATACAAAACATGACATCAGTATGTCATATATCCTTCCTTTATTTCGGGTATTCCCTAATACCACATCCATCTTATCCGGCCCTGGCCAACTATGCGGCAGCTTTGCCCGAGGCGCTCCATCCGTTCCAGGCTGCCGCCGTATTGACGCACCTGTTCTTCGGAAATAACTATAACAGGACTGTGGCGGTAAATCCATCTTCGGCCGGACCTGTCCCATCCTGCCAGAGCACCTATCTAGCGATACCATACCCACGGCTTTCCAAGAGTCCCAGGGCCCGTTCAAAATCATCTGCTTTTGTCAAAACATAGTCTGTATTATACGTGGATACCACGAAAATTCCAATCTTATTTTCAGCTAATACAGCTGATATTCCGGCCAGTATGCCAATCAGAGAAAAATCCAGTTCTCCCTGAATCCGAAAGGCCCTCCATCCATCTTCCCTTGCAGCAGTGTCCTGGGGCACGCTTTCAGTCCTGCACACCAGGGATATCTCCTCATCTGTCCTGCCCAGAAAATACAAATCGTCCTCTATCACGGCCTGTCCCAGTTCCTTAAGCCTGCAGACTGAAAATGCTCCCTCTATCACCTTTATTTCCATGCTCTTTCGTCTCCCTTTTCTCTAATAATCCTCTGCCTCAGCCAATTCCTTCACACGGTCCATAAAGGTTTTCCTGTGCAGCACTTTTGCTGTAAAATCAATACTGATGCTCATATTTCCTCCTGGTTCTTATGTACATTCAGAGCTGTTTTTAAGTCACCTCCGCGGACTAAATCTTATCCTCTCAGCCAGCCGTTCTAACGGCCTGACTGCCAGATAGTCCGTCACCATGGAACATGCCAGGGATAAACAGAAGGTCACAATGGTAGAAACCATGGTTCCCAATATATAATGGCGGGCCGCCATATCCTTTAGAAGTACCGGATTTACATAGTAGCTCAGGATAAGGAAATGAATCAGATAGATGGAAAAACTGTACTTGCTGACAAATATTCCCAGCTTTCCCGCCCATACAGGCACCTTCCCGCCATAATATTCAAACAGAAGGAATACTCCGGCGCAAATAAACACCATGGCCGGCGACTTATGGGGAGTTTGGGGAACCCACCATGAAAGGCCGATATCCGCAGCCACATCCATGGCCAGACCAAAGACTGCCAGGACCGCAAATATGGGAAACTGTTCCTTCCTGCATAAACGCTTAAGTCCGTATCCCAAAAGAAAATAGTAGACCCACCCTGTATACAGCACAAACTGGGCCCATGGCTTCACGTCCAGTCCAAGGATTTCTCCGGCCACCTCCACCACATGGATGCCCAGCATCAGAAGCAGGAACACCTTCATTTCCCGATCCGTCATATTTTTTACCATCCTGGACAGAAAGGGCGCACAGATATAAAAAGACACAATGGCATACATAAACCACATATGGCCTGCCCTGGGAAGTCCGGCCGTCAGCACCTGTGCCAGATACCGGCCGGCATGCTTCCAGACAGGCAGAACCACTCCGTCCGCATGGACATTATAACAATAGTAAATAAGGCCATAGACCAGAAACGGAATTCCCACCGTAATAAAACGCTTTCTGTAAAACTCCCCGATGCGCTCCGTTCCATGTTCCAGCAAAAACATACCGCTGAGCATAAAGTAAATTCCCACAAACGACAGCAGGAAGGGCGTCATAATGCTGTTAAACCACCATTGGCGGGCACTGACTGTTTCCACCGGCATGGCATGCACCATGATGATTGCCATGACCGAGACAGCCCGCAGACAATCATATCTGGGGTCCCTTGCTTTTGAATTGCCGTTCCCTGTTTTCTTTCTGTTCTTTTCTGTCTGTCTCATACAAAAAACCTTTCTCCGCCGCAACACTCAGGATTTAATGCGCAGCCTGTCCGTCCAGGCAAAGCTCCATACCCACCCCCACTTCCTTCACGTTCAAGGCCTCCATCATTCTGGCTTTTGCCCTCAGTGATACACAGTGGCAGGGATAAATTTGTTCCGCACCGCAGCATTTCAGATAGTCAATTGTGCGTACCAGCCGTTCATCTGCCTCAAAGAGATGGAATCCCCCTATGATTCCGAGAACCCGCTGCTGTCCGCATACCGCTTGGGCGTATTGCACTATATTGCATATACCGCTGTGGGAACACCCTGTTATAATAAAAATGCCTTCCTCCCCCCGGTAAACCAGGGCGGAATCATCCCTTACATAGTCATCCTGCCATTTCCCTCTTATCCTTGTCCTGCCAATGGCTTTTCTCGTTTCAAAGTCCACTGCATCCGGTATCTCTCCCAGAAATACCAGCCGTTCCGAAATGTTACACGGCCCGCCACACGGCCTGTATCTGCAAATACCAGCCATGTCCGCCGCAGAATAGGGCGCACCGATGGATTCCTCACCAAACACCTTTTCATCAAAGCAGGACGGATGGGCAATGACCTCCATCCCCGACAGCTCCAGACGCTCCTTCATGAATTTAAGTCCCCTTGTGTGATCATTATGGCCATGGGAGAACACCAAGTGTGTAACCAGGCCAAGGTCGATTCCAAGAGCCTCTGCATTTTTAAGGAATACATCCGAATATCCGGCATCAAACAGCAGCCTGATACCGTCACATTCAATATAATAGCTGACCGCGGGTTCCCCCAGATAATACCTGTCTATGTACGTGTTGTTATCAACCAATACCCTTAATTTCATCCCGTCCGTACCTGCCTTCTTCAAAAAGTCTGATATCCTATTCTACCATAAACCCGCTTTATCGTCCATGTTTCCCTTTTAATCCTTATTTCCCTTTGCGTCCCCGTTTGCGTTCTGATCCATAATGTCATTTTCATGCCAGCTCATGCCTTGCAGCTCACTCCTCATTTATCTGATTTCTCCTCCGGATATCCTGCCTGTCACGCTCGGACAGAAGCCTTTCAACCAGAAAGGAAATCACGAATACCACTGCCAGATTGAGAACAAACCGGCAGGCCGCAAACCGGATACCCAGTGATGATATCTCAAAAAGCAGCAGCGGAATTCGGATACTCACACTGGAGCACAGGAAAATCAGTACATTGGATATGCGTCCTCCCTTTTTTAACAGCAGACCGGCAATGGGAAGCAGCGCATATACAGGCACTGCTGTCAGCATTCCCAGCAAAAGCGATATCCCCATCCCGGAGAGACCGGACCTGTCTCCCATCATTTTTATCATTTTGTCTCTTTCAATCCATACATCCATCAGGCCCACACAGAGGAATACAGGAACCAGATTCCATATAAACTGCCCCAGACCCGTGCCGGCGCGGGCCCCTATCTCCCCGGACCTTTCCGGAATAAAAATAAAGACCGCCAGATACGCCGCCGCTGCTGCCTTCCAGGGTCCCATCATCTCTGCTTTTATCACCTTATGCTTCATAATAACACCTCCAGCAGAGAGGATGTGGCAAATGCCAACAGAAAAAATAACAGGTTTCTCAATACTGCTGCTTTGGCTCCCATATATTTCACTTCCAGGGGAATGGTGACAATTCCTACCGTTGTCAATGTGGAAATAAATACCGCCATCTGCGCTGTCCCGGCCCCATTTTTAAGAAGCTCCGAAACCACCGGAAATACAGCCAGAACCGGTACAAGAGCTGCCGCTCCGGTGACTGCGGCCAGGAGCATTCCCCTTATTCCCGACTCTGTCCCCATAAGGGTTTGAACCGTCTTGGGCGGCAGGATAAAAAAAGCGGTTCCTGTGACCAGCAAAATGGTCAGAAAATAGGGCAATACCCCCAGCATCATGAATACAGCCTTTCTGACCGCCCGATTTGTCTTTTCTCTGTCCTTTCGGAAAGATAAGGACAACAGGATTGCGGAAAGACCATAAAAAAATAGGGTAAAACCAGTGTTCATCCCTGACTCCTCCTTTATCTGTGTTTTTTAATTGCATGTACACGTCAATTATAATACAATACAGTCAGGAGGTAAGTTGCGCAGGCAACCAAATTACAATGAACGAAAACATTCAGGATATCATGCAGGCCAAACTGTTCTCCGGCCTGTCGCAAAAAGATGTATGCCGCCTCCTGGCCTGTCTTAAGGCGCAGCCGGTGAATTATGCCAGGGAGACGGTTGTGGTGGAGGAGGGCTGCCCGGTCAAAAAATTCGGGATTCTCCTGGCAGGAAGAGGAAAATCATACAAAACAGATTCCCAGGGCCATACCCTTACAGTCACACTTTTAAAAGAGGGAAGTGAAATCGGTGTCATACTGGCCGCAAGTCCCGGCCGCAAGAGTCCGGTATCCGTAACCGTGGAACAGGGCAGCTCGGTCCTGTTCATCTCCTATAACCGGCTTATAAACAATTGCACCAGAAACTGCCCCTGCCACAGACAGCTTCTCAAAAACTTCATGTGGATTGTGGCAGAAAAAGGGCTGGTGCTTCATGAGCGGCTGGACTGCCTGCTCCGCCCAACTGCCCGTGACAAGATTCTGACCTATCTGAAGAATTTTTCCGGTTTGGAAAACGGCCTTCCCTTTACCATTCCTCTGGACAGAAACGCCATGGCTGAGTATCTGAACATGGATCGCAGCGCCCTATCCAGGGAGCTGTCCGGCATGAAAAAAGACGGAATCATAGATTATTACAAATCCACGTTCCGCCTGTTTTACTGACAATATTCAATTGATAGGACAGTATGGGCTGCCGGAATAAGACCGGTATCAGGACACTATATCCATTCCGGTCCTGTACAGAGGAATCACATTGATAACCGGCTCCTCATAGGGATGGACCTTCTTTATGGCGGCCAGGGTTTCCTCTAACCGCTCCGTCCTGCAGGTCACCTCTGCCTTCAGTTCCGGCTCCGTGCTGATGGTGCCGCATTTACCGATAAACGGGCTGCTGCCTTCCAGCGGCCTCCAGCAGCCTGTCACCGGACTGTATGACATACAGCTGTCATAATTTCCTATATGCCCTGCGTCCACTTCCTGCAATGCCTTCTGCAGCGCCTTTAAATGGGTTTCCGGTATGAATATCTCCAATTTGCAATAAGTAAATGGCTCCATATCTCCCGCCTTTCTCTGCCCGAAATTTCATGTTTCACTCGTCAAAATCCTCCGTCCGGATTCAGCTCCCGTATCTCTCCTTTCCGGAGTGCCTGCCAGACAGCTTCTGCCCGGAAATAAATTGTGTTTCTCTCCCGCTATAGGTAAGCGTAAGCCTGTGCATGGCCCGTGTACAGGCAATATATAACAGACTGCGGTCAAAATCAGAGGCATACGTTCTTGAGTCAGCCCGGGGAATCAAAACCTCATCAAACTCCAGGCCTTTCGACATGCGGACCGATGTAATGGATATCCCGTTTTGGAAGCTGGCACTCTCCCGGGTAATCAAGCTCATATCCCATTCTTTTGCTCCGCTTTCTCCTATTTTGTCCCTTTTCCCTTCATTTCCCTCTCTTTCACTTCCCTCTCTTTCACTTCCCTCCCTTTTACTTCCTTCCTTTTCGCATCCTTCCGATCCATTTTCTTTTGCCCCATCGTATCCTGCCAGCACCTCATACATATCCCTTGCCGCCGCATCCGTCTTTAAGATAATCCCCAGCGACACATTCCCTCCTGCCCTGAAACGGCGGATTACTTCTCTTATCTTCCTGATCTCATCCGCCGCATCCAGGCACGGAACCAATTCCGGAGGTTCCCCATGGCGCTCCATTGGTTCCAGGGCAGATACATGGTTGATTTTCTTTGCAAAACACATAATTTCGTAGGTAGAACGGTAACTCTTATTCAATTCCACAAACCGGGCCTTGTCATAGATTGTCCGCAAATCCTCCAGGCAGTGCAGATGGTTAGGATTAATGTACTGTCCGTAATCCCCCAAAATGGTTTTCTGGCATGGAAACATACGGTTTAAGACGGCGTACTGAATAGGCGTGTAATCCTGCATCTCGTCAATCACAAGGTGCCTGGTGATATGGCTTTCCTTTAATCCCTGGAAAGCGGCATGAAGATATAAAAACGGGTACACATCCGCCCACTCCAATGTCCTCCTGGCAGCCATGACAAACTGTTCCGCAATTCCCATCCGCTTATAGAAATCCTTATAGACAGCCAGCGTATCCTTCATGGCAAGCATGGAATTCAGTTGTTTCAGTATCACCCGGGGCCGGGGCACCTCCTGTTCCATTATATTATCCGTCTCAAAGCGGTCATGGATATCATCTGCAACCATTGCCAGCCGCTTCTTTACCGGACAGGTTCCATAAGCTAAGAACCGATCCCTGATCCATTCACCAGTTACCCTAAACCCTTCGTACACATAATCGGTTGGAACAAAAATAAACTCCGGCATCTGCTCTATGTACTGGTCCATCAGATAAACAAAGTCCAGTGTAGACTTAAACCGCACCCTCTCCCCCCAAGCCCTGTCCTGTATCTCAAAGGGATCCCTGTCCGGTTCAAAACCAATGACTCCCTCCAGCTGGATATCAGCAAGTTCCCCAAAGCTCATCTCATAAATGGGTTCTTCTCCAAGCTCAGGAATCACGCCGGATATATAATCCCCGAATACCTTATTGGGCGAGAGAATCGTAACGTTCCTGGCGCTCAGCCTGTCCTTAAAACGGTACAGCAAAAATGCAATACGGTGAAGGGCAATGGAGGTCTTGCCGGATCCGGCCACCCCCTGGATAATCAATGTTCCCTCTTTCTCATTTCTGATAATCTGGTTCTGCTCTTTCTGAATGGTGGAAATAATGGATTTCATTTTTTCATCGGAAGTATGGCTCAGCTCTCTCTGCAAAACATCATCCTGTACATTGGCAGAGCTTTCAAGCGCGTATTCCATGATCCCGTTCCTGATTTTAAACTGGCGTTTTCTGGTAAGCTCTCCCGCTGTCCACCCGGCCGGCGCCAAAAATCCGGCCTCTCCAACCTCGCAGTCATAAAACATGCTGGATATGGGGGCGCGCCAGTCAAAAATCAACGGTTCATTTTCATATTGAAAGGCAAATCTCCCGATATAGTACGGCTGTCCTTCCTCCTCCTCTTCCTCCTTAAAATCAATTCTGGCAAAATAGGGGGAATCCTTTAATTTCACAATCCGATCCCGCATCTCCACAGCAAAGGCGCCTGTCCTGTCTGTCTGCTTTAACAGAAGTTCATTTTGGAACATCTCATGGGGGTCTATTTCTCCCCTGTGGTCCGCCATGTATTTCTTGGTATCCGTATATTCCCTGTCCGCCCTGCTGACAGATGCCTCTGCCCTTTGCAGGGCTTTGGAGAGCCTGGCACTTACCTGTTCCAGATGGACTATTTCATCGGGAAACGGAATGGCTGGATAATCACTCATGCTCCCGTTCCTCCTGCTGTAAGATAAAACGCTGGGTGGGGTAGCCGTATTCTACCAGCAGCTCTGCCTCTGCAAAGCCCAGCCCCTTTATTTCCTTCCGGTATCCGGTATCTGCCTTATCGCCTTCCCGGTAGGTTGTAATGCTGATCTCCTTACCCTTAAGCAGCTCCTTCATAACCTTGTCCAGCATGGCCTTCGGAACCCCCTTTTTCCTGTAAAGCGGATGGCTTCCCATGAAATCAATGCTGCCGTTTTCATAGGAAAACAGCATGATGCCGATGGCAGAGCCTCTGTCCTTCATGATAAGCGCCTGCCCTGTGCTGATTTTCTGTCTTAAGACCCGGATATACTCCTCCTCATTCAGATGGGGAAAGCCGTCAATCACAAGCCTCACCAGTTCCATCCAGCCGGGAATATCCTCATCCGATGCAAACGAAATCTCCCATAAAGCCTTTTCTTTTCTGTCAAGCATTTCATATCTCCCTTCAAAATTGAATTTGAGCTGTAAGGGATAAAACCGTTCATTTTCCCTGTACATATTGGGAGGCATCTTATACATGGCTGTAAAAGCATTGGTAAATGCCTGCTGGCTCTGGTAGCCGGATAAAAATGCAATCTGCACAATAGGTTTGCCGGAAAAAACAAGCAGCTTGGCCGCCTCTGTCAGCTGCCTGCGCTGAATGTAATCATGAATGGTTAGACCCACTGTATCGGAAAACACGCGGTGAAGATGATATTTGGAATAATGGACTGCGCCGGAAATCATGTCCAAATCCATTTTTTTCGTCAGATTGGCTTCAATAAAATTAATTGCCAGGATTACCTCATCCATACTGCTCATTACACAATTGCCTCCTTGCCGACGGCACCTTTGGACCGTATCCCGGTTCCCCAAGTGCCGTGTATTCCACAATAGTATAATCAAAACAAATGGGGTTGTCTTAAGAAATCTTGCGCATTTTCCGATGAATCATACGCGGCAGCTGTTCCCAGCAGAATTGCGGCATTCTATCTTATGGAGCCATACAACATTCTTCTTTGTAACACAAAAATCCGTAATCACAAATTCTACGGTCTGTAATTTTACCGTTCCCAATTCCACATCCCGCAGCCGTGAAACAGCCCTGTAAAGAGATGCCAAAACAGGGGGAGCAGCGTCAACAATCCGTATTATATTCATATGAACAGGGGATTTATCTTCATATGATATGGGGAATTCACCGGAATTTACCAATTCTTCACCCAGTGATGCTCTGAGCTCTTCCCAATTCCTATTCTGAGGGAATCCCTGAATAAAAATTTGGTTTCCCACAATTCCGATGCCTCTCAGAATAATTTCCGCCGGCTCTTTCTTTTCTATTTCCTTTATACAGATATGTTTGATCTTATCAATCTGAGCATGTTCAAATACATTTGTATTTTTTCTTTGCGTGCATCCAAGCAAAGATATGTGAAGCGATTCATCCGGATAAATAAATTGAGTATCAGCCGCTTCAAAGAGTTCTGACAATGCATTTCTGATACCACAGACAACTTCAGCACCATGTGGCTGCTGAATCAGCCTGGCAATGGTAGATATACAGTAATCTATGGGATAGATTTCTCCATCTTTAACTGCAGAAGGGATGATATTAGCCCTGAGCAGTTTATCACCTTCGATTTTCCACAATCTTTCAAAACGCGTGAGTGCCTGATTTTCAAGTTTTTCCATGTATACCACCTATTCTTTCGTTTTTTTCTGTCTCCTGACCTGTTGCGCTATCCGTATTGCGCTATCTATACTGTTCTATCCATATTGCGCTATCCATACTGCACTATGCATACTGCGCTATCCATACTACGATATCCATACTACGCTATCCGTATTGCATATCCCGGCATGCCGTTCACCGCATTCATTGTATATGCAGTCTATCCTTTCCGGAGAATCTTGTCAAGAGCACTGGCACAACCCAACTTTTATCTCTGCCGGAACATGAACAGGGCAGGATTCTAACGAATCCCGCCCTAAGCATTGGCACAGCGCCCATTTTTAATCAGCTATTTGTATGATATGAATATAAACTTATTTGTCCCGATCCCCAAGCATCTTTGTAACCACCCCGGTCAAAGCAAACAGAGCAATGGCATTGGGAATAACCATCAACTGGTTAAACATATCAGAACATGCCCATACCAAATCACTTTCCCCAATTGTTCCAAGGAAGATAAATACTAAAGCAACCAGCATAAATGGTCTTTGTGCTTTCTTCCCAAATAAATAAGTTACATTAATTTTAGCAAATAAATTCCAGCCAAGAATTGTGGAGAATGCAAAGAAGAATAAACAAATGGCTACAAAAACAGCGCCGGCCTTATCGCCGTATACAACACCAAAAGCTACTTGTGCAAGGTTTGTATTCTTTAATGTATTTGCTGCTTCTCCTACATAGCCGTTTGCCAGAGGGCCGTTTCCCGCATAAAGTGTTGAAATAATAACCAATGCATTCAGTGTGAGAACGATAAAGGTGTCAATGAATACGCCGACCATTGCAACACAGCCCTGCTCATGAGGATTTTTCACCAATGCAAGCGCATGTGCATGAGGAGTGGAACCCATACCAGCTTCATTGGAGAACAGGCCTCTTTTTGCTCCCTGGCTGACAGCCGTCTTAATAGCTATACCAAATCCGCCTCCGATAATTGCCTGGGGCTGGAATGCATATTTGAAAATCAGACCAAAGGTTTCCGGAATATACTGGAGCCTCATAGCGAGTACTCCCAAGCCGCCGATCAGAAAAAATGCCGCCATGACAGGAACTAATTTTTCAGTAACGGAAGCAAGACGATCTACACCTCCCATGAAGATAAATCCACAAATAATAACAAGGAAGATACCTACAATCCAGGACGGAATCCCGAATGCCATCTGAATTGTGGAGCCAATTGAGTTGGACTGTACCATGCATCCGAAAAATCCAAGAGCAAGAATAATTGCGATTGAAAAAAAGCCTGCCAGGAATTTGCCAAATTTGCCTTTAAAGGCTGTCTGGATATAATACACCGGTCCGCCCTGAATATTGCCCTCTGCATCTGTAACACGTGTCTTCTGCGCCAGTGTTGCTTCTGCATAGATGGTAGCCATGCCTAGAAATGCAATTATCCACATCCAGAAAATAGCTCCAGGTCCACCCACAAGAATCGCTCCGGCTGAACCTACAATATTCCCTGTGCCGACCTGTGCCGCGATTGCAGTTGCAACCGCCTGGAATGAACTCATTCCGCCTCCCTGTGAACCGCCTCGCAGTGAAAAACCGCCAAACAGCTGTTTTAAACCTTTCCAAAGGTACCTCTGAACACATTTTGTTTTGACTGTATACCAAAGGCCTACAGCCACCAAAAGAAATACAAGTATGTAATCAGAAAGATATGAATTAATTGTGTTAACTATCTGCAGCATATAATGTCTCCTCCTAATTATAAAGTGTAGGGTTTTAGTCCCCAACGGCCCGTCAACCTATTATTTGCAGCCATTCATTTTAGATAGGCTGAACCGCCTGCCAACCGAAAGCTTATGCCATCTTTTTAGTTTCTCATCCTCCTTTTGCTGAGACGTCATATGATTGATGGCGCTGTGTATCTTTGAACTGAATGGATTGGAGTATTCCTTTGCCGGACAGGAACGCTCCCATGGCACGTCTTACTGCGTCTGCATGCCTGATGGTGCAAAATTGTCCGCATCTATTACGGTAAAGTCAAAAAATAATCTGCGTATCTTAGAGCAGGCTGTGCACACCTTTCTACACTTTATCTTCAAAGACAGGCTTTCAGGCGTCCATAAAGTTATACCCTAAAAACCTTATCAAGTTACTTAACCAGGAAACTTACTTATGCTTTTTTGTGAAAACTAACCAAAAAGTTTTGCTTTAATAACAGTATACTCCCTAAATTCTCTAAAATCAATCCCAAATTCCCACTTCAGTGTTAAGATTGCGTGAAAATTTAGCAATAAATACACAATTTTTTAACACTTTATACACACCATGCCCCTAAAATACTTGTCAGTAGAAACTATCCTTTTAAAACATGCATCCTGCAATGTCCCTGTAATGTACCAGAATGGACAGGAACGGTCTTTCGCGGTAAGCGCCAACCCATTGAACATTTTATACTCCCCTCCCCCGCCCGGCGAAAAGCGCTCCGGTCCCTCGTCTGGCATCCGGTTATCCCTCTGCCTTTCCAGTAGTAGTGAAAGTTCAAACCTATATATTGTGAAATAACATCAAACGTTGTATAATCAGCCTATAAACTGATTCGCTTTTACAACTATGTGAAGCTCTTACTATTGCAATGGACATTACATTTGCCAGCAGATAGTTTTGTATAAAAATATATGAAAAGGGGGGACGCGGGATATAGATTGAACACATACCCGGATAAATTATGAAACAATGCCCATACTGCGGAAGCGATCTTCCAAATGACAAAGAAATATTTTGTGTCAAATGCAGCCATATAATCGACGATGATTTCCTCCTCCGAAAAGAAATCAAAAAAGAACTGGAATCAATGAGTCCGACCAAAAAGAAAGCAAAGAGTAAAAAGAATCATACACAACCATCTGTATCCAACAAACGTAAAAATGACGGTTATGTTTCTGTAAAATATGATGAAAAAAAGTCATATGCCAATATAGTTTTAATCGTCATTGTAGGGATTCTCCTTTTATATTTGTTTTTAAAATAATTATCTGAGATGCTTTGTTGTGGCGCTCAGTTGGTTTTTGACACACTAAAATAAGCCCGTGAATATGCAATGCAGCTGCATACTCATGGACTTATTCAGATGTCCGAATATTTAGTTTTCTACCTTACGCCCTTCCCATAATCGCCTACTCCTCTGCATCTAACAGGTAAGGCGTCACCTGGTACACATAATAGTTCAGCCAGTTGGTATACAGCGTATTGGAAGTATTCCGCCACGTCAGCGGCGGCGCTGAAAACGGATCGTTGTCCTCGTAATAATTATATGGGACCTCCGGATTCAATCCCTTATTTAAGTCCCTGTGGTACTCATTATTTAACGTCATCCTGTCATATTCGGGATGGCCCTGGACAAATATCTGCCTTCCGTCCCGGCTCATAACCAGGAACACGCCGGCCTCATCGGACTGCGCCAGAATAGCCAGCTCCGGATGCTTTAAGATATCCTCCTTCCGCACCTCCGTATATCTGGAGTGGGGAGCCAGGAAAAAGTCATTGAGGCTTCTCACCAACGGCACCTTCCTGTCCAGGACCCTGTGGTTATAAATACCTGACAGTTTCTTCTTCATAGGGTATTTGGGGATACCGTAGTGGTAATAAAGCCCTGCCTGGGCCCCCCAGCATATATGTATGGTGGAGGTCACATGTGTCTTGCTCCACTCCATCATCATGGACAGCTCCGGCCAGTAATTCACTTCCTCGTACTCCAGATTCTCCACCGGAGCCCCGGTTATAATCATCCCGTCAAACTTTTTCTTCTTTATATCATCGAATGTAACATAAAATTTGTTGAGATGGCTGGCTGACGTGTTTTTTGACACATGGGTGGACAGCATCAGGAAGGTACAGTCCACCTGGAGGGGTGTATTGGACAATGCCCGCATAAGCTGGGTCTCTGTTTCTTCCTTGAGAGGCATCAGATTCAGAATCAGGATTTCCAACGGACGGATATCCTGGCTCATGGCCCTGTCCTCATCCATAATGAATATGTTTTCTTCCTCCAGAATCGCTTTTGCTGGCAGATCTCTCTGTACTTTTATAGGCATGTTCGCTCTCTCCTTTCAAATGTTGGCTGAATTTCACACGGAAACCGCACAGCGTCTGCCGGACCCGGCAGATACTGTGCTACAACATTCGCAGGAACTCCTCCTCTGAGATTATGGGAACCCCTAATTCCTTTGCCTTTTTATTCTTGGACGAATTGGACGCTGCATCGTTGTTAATCAGATACGCTGTCTTGGCTGTGACAGAACCCGTGACCTTTCCGCCCTTGCTTTCAATCAGCTCCTGAAGTTCCTTTCGGTTTGCAAAATGCTCCACGGACCCGGTTATCACAAAGTTCATTCCCTCAAAGACTGCCTCCCCGGCTATCTCCGGCTGTTCCTTTTCAATGTTCAGCTCCGCCAGCAGACGGTCCACCATCTGGTTGTTTCTCCCTAAAGCAAAGTAGTCCATCCAGGCCTGGGCCAGAACACCGCCGATACCATCCACCGCCACCAGTTCTTCCTCTCCGGCATGGCGCATTTTATCAAAATCATACTTAAACTCGCGGCACAGCATCTTTGCGTTAGCCAGTCCGATTCCCGCGATTCCCAGGCCGTACACCATCCTGGGAAGAGTGGTAATTGACGCTGTCTTTATGGATGCAATCAAATTGTCATACGACTTCTGGCCCAGACCCTCCATTTCCACGATGGCATCCCTGTGTTCTTCCAAATGGAATATATCCGCATATTCGTGAATAAAACCTGCCTGGATGAACTTTTCCAGGGTGGCCTCAGACAAACCGTCAATGTTAAGTGCATCGCGGCTGACAAAGAGGGTAAAGCTCTTTATCTTTTTGGCCTGGCAGTCAGGATTGGTGCAGTACAGGCTCTTTACATCATTTACCTTGCGGATTTCCGTCCTGCCTCCACATACGGGACATTCCTCCGGTATGTCCTTTACACCGCTGCGGGTCAGGTTTTCCTCTATCTGAGGGATAATCATGTTGGCCTTATACACGGTTATGGTATCTCCCACTCCCAGCTCCAGCCCTTCCATGATGCTCAGATTGTGGACACTGGCCCTGCTGACCGTGGTTCCTTCTAACTCCACAGGCTCAAACACAGCCACGGGATTGATTAGTCCTGTCCTGGAAGCGCTCCACTCAATATAGGAAAGGGTGGTCTCCCTGATTTCATCCTTCCATTTAAACGCAATGGAATTGCGCGGGAACTTGGCTGTACGTCCAAGGGATTCTCCGTAAGCAATGTCATCATAGGTCAGCACCAGCCCGTCAGAGGGAATGTCGTTTCCTTCCACTGCCTTTGCAAACCCTTCCACCGACGCAGGCAGGCTCGCAGCGTCCACCTCTTCATAGTGGACCACCTCAAATCCCTGGCCTTTCAGCCACTCAAACTGGGCCTTCCTGGAGTTATGGAAGTCAACCCCGTCGGCCTTCACCAGGGCAAATGCCTCAAAATGCACATTCCTCTCCGCTGTAATCTGGCTGTTAAGCTGGCGGACAGAACCGCTGCACAGGTTTCTGGGATTCTTATATTTGGCATCCACATCCTCGATTCCGCTGTTAATCCGTTCAAATTCCGAATAGGTAATGACAGCCTCCCCCCTGAGAATCAGCTGTCCCTGGTAGGAAATATTTAACGGGATATTGGCAAACACCCTGGCGTTGGGCGTAATGACCTCGCCAATCTCCCCGTTTCCCCTGGTAACCGCCTTTGCAAGGGTTCCCTCCTCATAGGTGAGCACAATGGTAAGACCATCCATCTTCCAGGACAGCAGTCCCTTCTGGTCTCCCAGCCATTCCTGCAAATCCTCCACACTCTTTGTCTTGTCCAAAGAAAGCATGGGGGAACCGTGGGTCTCCTTAGGCAGTTCGCTTAATATCTCATACCCCACCTGCTGCGATGGACTTCCTGACAAGGTGACCCCGGTCTCCTTTTCCAGAGATACCAGCTCGTCATACAGCTTGTCATATTCAAAATTGCTCATGATTTCCCGGCTTTCCTGATAATAAGCCTTTCCTGCTTCCCGCAGGATGGAAACCAGTTCCTTCATTCTCTGAATCCTGTCTTCCATTCTGTTCTCCTGATTATTGATTCTTTCTCTCCTTAAGGGACAGACTGGAGGAGTCCTTAAGAAGCCCTGTAAGCTCCTCATACTCCTCCTTGGTTATCTGGCGGTAAGCGCCCGTTCTCAAATTGCCCAGACGTATGTTCATGATGCGCACCCGCACCAGACGCTTGACCTGGCAGCCGCAGGCTTCACACATCCGCCGTATCTGCCGGTTCAGGCCCTGGGTGAGAATGATGGAAAATGTATTCCGATCCACCTTCTTCACCTTACAGGGCCTGGTCACCTGGTCCAGCTCAGAAAGCCGGATCCCTCCCGCCATCTGTTCCAGAAAATGTTCCGTCACCGGCTTATCTATGGTGACAATATACTCTTTCTCATGAGCATTTCCGCTTCTCATGATTTTATTCACCAGATCCCCCTGGTTGGTCATGAGAAGCAGTCCCTCTGAATCCTTATCCAGCCTTCCCACAGGGTAAATCCGCTCCGGATAACCCAAAAAGTCCACAATATTCTCAGCTCTGTCTTTATCAGTGGTGGTACATACAACGCCTTTTGGCTTATTCACTGCCAAAAGCACCGGTCTGGGCCGTTGGCTCCGGTCCACCCGGACCATTTTTCCATTGCATACCACCTTCTGGCCCGGCGTTACCTTCTGTCCCATGGAGGCAGGGCGGTTGTCCACCAGCACCTTGCCGGCCTCAATGAGACGGTCCGCCTCCCGCCTGGAGCAGACTCCCATCTGGCTCAGCCATTTATTTAAACGTTCTTCCATCTTTTCCTGCTTTCTTCTGATGTTTCCTCAATCCCTACCGATTCTCAGCAGCCGGATGAGCTGCGATAAACATGGCGTCCCCAAAGGAGAAAAAACGGTAGCCTTCCTTCACAGCTTCCCGGTAGGCATCCAGTATGTGCTCCCGTCCTGCCAGCGCGCTGACCAGCATCACCAGTGTGGACTGGGGCAGATGGAAATTCGTAATCAGGGCATCCAATACCTTAAAGCGGTAGCCCGGATAAATGAATATCTCTGTCCAGCCGGTTCCGGCCTTAAGCACACCTTCCTCTGTGGAAGCTGATTCAACGGTCCGGCAGCTGGTAGTGCCCACACAGATAACCCGGCCTCCGGCAGCCCTGGTGTCATTCACCTTCTTTGCCTCAGACTCCTCCACTATATAAAACTCGGAATGCATATGGTGGTCCTGGACATTCTCCACTTTTACAGGGCGGAATGTGCCGAGCCCCACATGGAGGGTCACGTGGGCAATCTTTACTCCCATTCCCTCAATCTCAGCCAAAAGCTCCTGGGTAAAATGCAGGCCCGCCGTAGGCGCCGCCGCAGACCCTTCATGCCTGGCATAGACGGTCTGGTAACGGTTCTTGTCCTTCAGCTGGTGTGTAATATAAGGAGGCAGTGGCATCTGGCCCAGCTGGTCCAGGATCTCCTCAAAAATACCCGTGTAATGGAACTGAATCAGGCGGTTCCCGTCATCCACAGTATCCACCACGGTTCCTGTAAGCAGGCCCTCACCGAATTCAATGACAGTTCCCGGCTTTGCCTTCTTTCCAGGGCGCACCAGGGTCTCCCATATATCATTCTCTCTTCGTTTCAGCAGCAGTATCTCTATTTTCGCCCCTGTGTCCTTCTTCACTCCGAAAAGCCGGGCCGGTATGACCTTTGTATCGTTAATCACCAGGCAGTCCCCTGGCCGTAAATATTCCGTGATATCCTTAAAAATTCTGTGCTGAATCTCCCCTGTTTCCCGATCCAAAACCATCAGCCTCGACGCGGAGCGGTCCTCCAGCGGGTCCTGGGCAATCAGTTCTTCCGGCAGTTCATAATCAAAGTCCTTTACATCCATGGTCAATCCTATCCTCCAAGCCTATTCTATCTTCACACTGGAACCGCCTGCCGTACCAGCACTTTCTTCTGTACCGGAACCGCCTGCTGTGCCGGAATCAGTCCCCTGGTTTTCCTGGGCGGCTGCCGGTGTTCCTTCGCTTTCCCGGGCATTTGTACCTTCCTGTCCGGCCGGGACATTCTGTATCCCTTCTCCCTGGGAATTCTGACCCGCGTCAGCAGACGGGTCCTGGGACGGCTGAGGACCTCCGTTTTCCTGGGTCTCGCCGCCTTCCTCCTCCAGGATAACCGTGCTGTCTCCTGTCTCGGTCTCTTCCTCGGAGGAATGGACCACTGCTCCGTTCCTTAAATCCTTGTAAATTCCCGCAAGAACCGTATCGCTCTCAATGGCCTGTCTCAGCCTCTCATTGACCTGGTTGGACAGCAGCTTCACATCCTCAGACTGGTTCTGCTTCGCCACATAATCCGCCTCGTCACCCACTACATTCTCCCGGATAATGTAATTGCCGTTGTCATCCTTGACCACATAGCACCACATAAGGCCCGGCGCCAATGTCTCCACGCGTCTGAACTTCACCTCATAGGTGACATAGGCCACATAGGAATCCTCTGTAAGTCCCGGCTTGGTATAGCAGACGATATCCACATAATCCTCAATGTATACCGCCTCATTCTTCAGTTCTTCCTTTCGCGCATCCAGCCCTGTATCATCGCTCTTCCCGAATATCCGGTACAGGGTCTGCGCATCCTGGTCCACCTTGGCCTGAAAATACTCGCTAATCAGCTGGTTTACCTGGGGTATCTCGTCCTTTTTCAGCTCATACTGGGAAAAATCCGTGGTGTACTGGTTGTTGTCCGGCTCCACCCCGCCATCATCCGGCGCTGCGGAGCTGTCGCTGCTTATATTGATATCCTCATCCGAGGAAAGTGACACGTCCGTTGGGGCGGATGATTCCTTATCCGACGGTTTCCTGTCCATCACCAGTATAACTGCCACCAGCACCAGCACAATAACCAGCGGGATTGCCGCCATGCGCATATATTTTATCTTATCGTCCGCAGAACGTCTGCTGCCTGTCCTTCTTCTGTTTTGTCTCATGATTCAATCCTCCTGTCCCGACTGCGAAGCCCGGAGTATGTTAGTGTTCAAGTATCTCCGCTCTATTCTAGCAAAAAGCGGTTCAAATTGCAATCTGTACCAAAAAAATACCGCAGATAATCCAACACTAAAACAGATTATCTGCGGAATCCTCACAAGGGCATTCTGCCCCTTTTTTGACCAATACAAAATGCGTCTGATAGGAATCGAACCTACGCACGCGGCTCCGGAGGCCACTGCTCTATCCACTGAGCTACAGACGCATCCCTATTATGATACTATATTTTTTCCAAAACTTCAAGTCCTAATTTTACACTTTTATCCTTTTCTTCTTTCCCACCAGCTTAAACACAGAATCCATCAGAAACACCGCCAGGGCTATGGCACCCGCAATCTGAAGAGTTTCCACCAGGTAATACATGGATTCCTCCCTGCTGTTGCGGATAACATAATATACACTGTTATAGATGGATGTACCGGGCACCAGGGGTAAAATTCCCGGCACAAGGAACACACTGACCGGCGCCCTGAAAATCCTGGCAAACAGATGTCCCATAAGAGCCACGGACAGACTGGAAAGAAATGCTCCCAGTATCATGGAGCCGGTGCCTGCCTTTACCACCAGATATACCAGCCAGCACACCCCGCCGGTCAGCCCTGACCAGCCCAGGTATTTTCTCGGCATCTCCAACACCAGCCCGAAGCTGAGTACTGCCATAAACGAACCTGCCACCTGAATCGCCGCTACCATATTCCGCCTCCTCCTGTCAGCTGATGGAACAGTGCCATGCCCGCACCCACTCCGGCCGCCACTGCGAGAGCAGTTACCACTGCCTCCAGCATCCTGGCTGCCCCCGAGGAATAATCCCCGTTTAGAGTATCCCTTACAGCGGTGGTAAAGATAACGCCGGGCAGCAAAGGCATAATGGCGCTGATGATAACCACGTCATTACTGGCCCCGGTCAGAATCCACCGGTTCATGGCCAGGGCAGCTATCCCGATGGTAAATGCCCCCAGCCCATTGACGCAGAAATCATTGAATCCCAAACCTGATATGGCGTATACCACCAATCCCAAAATCCCGCCGATCACCGCAGCCCCCAGGCAATCCGCAGGTCTCCCGCCAAGGACCACGCCGAAGAATACGGCGATAAACGCATAACTGAGGGCCTTTAACTCCCTTTTATACTGACAGCTGTCCTTTATTTCTTCCAGCTCCCGGTAGGCCTCCTTAGGGCTCATAAGGCCGCCGCACAGCTTTCTGGACACCTCATTCACACGGTATATCCGGTTCAGGTTGGTAGAGCGTGCCTCCACTCTCCGCACCAGGGTCAGCGCCTCTCCCTCGGGGCTGTCCAGACTCACAAAAATGCCTGTGCTGAATACCATGGTCTGTGCATTTCTGTCATGGCAGCACCCCAGTATATAATGTATGGTTCCCTCTATTCTGGCAATCTCGGCTCCGCTGATCAGCATGATTTCCCCGGCCAGGACAGCGGTACTGGCTATCAGATGATCCTCGCTCCAATGATGTTCGTCCACTCGTCTCCATTCCTTTCTGAAACTATAATCGAGTATATCAGTACCACGGCCATCCGTCAATTTCATTTCTTGCCATTTTCCCGTGATTTCCCCACCATTCCCGTCCGTATAGTCAATAGAATGACAATATATCCCTGGAAATCCCGATAAAATGCGGCTTTTCCCGCCCCGTGCCTCTCCCTGACGGCCCGGCAGCAAAAAAATCCCTTTCCCGTCTATTGACAAACATGGCCTTATGGATTAAGCTGGTGTCAATTCATTTACTTTCTGATATTCATATAATATCTGATATTCATTTATAGTTTGATATTCATTTTATCCATCTTAAATTTATCCAAGGCAATTTCACCGGAAGTTTCCCTTATGAACCAGTTCAAAAAACCTTATCATTCCGTTCAGTAAAGATATGGAACTGTTATTCAGTTTACATAAATACCATCAAAAGGGGGTATACATTTGGTATACGAACAATTTTTAGCTGCTGTAAAAAAACGCATGGAGGCAGAGCTGGGAAGCAGCTATGAGCTGGAGCTGCACAAGGTTCCCAAAAACAACGGGCTCATTCTGGATGGACTATGCATCACCAGAGGCAATACCCATATCGCTCCTGCCATCTACCTGAATCCCTGCTATGACCAGTACCGCAAAGGGATGCCTTTGGACCAGATTGTGGCAGAGCTTCTGACTCTGTACCGCCAGAACGATACACCGCCACCTTTGGATTATGAGATGCTGTCCGATTATGAAGGCATACGCTCTAATATTGCCTGCAAACTGATACATGCTGTCTCCAATGAAGCCATTCTGAAGGACGTCCCTCATATTCCCTGGATGGACCTGGCCATTGTATTCTACCTCTGCATACATGAGGATGACTCCGGCCTCATGACCGCCATGATTCACAACAGTCATCTGCGTATCTGGAACATTTCCCTGGAAGATTTAAAAACATCTGCCCTGGCCAATTCTCCCAGGCTGTTTCCTCCTGTCATCTCCAGCATGGCTAGTATCATCGAGGAGATGAACCGAGGACTGAATCCCCATTTTCAAGAAACCCGTCCAAAGCCGGAAACCCCTGCCCCATTTTACGTTCTCAGCAACCGTTCCGGTATCAACGGCGCTGCCTGTATCCTGTATGAGGACGTATTAAAAAACTTCGCAGACGGGGTGGAAAAGAATTTAATCATCCTTCCATCCAGCATCCACGAAGTCCTGCTGCTGCCTGACGACGGCGATATATCCTATGCGGAAATGAGCCGGCTGGTGACTCACATTAACCGGTCCGAGGTCCCTGAGGAAGACCGCCTGTCCAATCAGGTATATCTCTATTCAAGGGAAACGGGGGAGGTCACCTTGGCATCCTCCGGCCCCGCTTCCATTTGCTGACCTTAAAATTCCGGGCTGCCCAGGCTGTTCCCAGGTACGGTCCTTATCCAAAGATAAGGCTGCCCAGCTGAAATACCAGCATTGCCCCTGCCCAGGCCACGGCCAGCTGGAACAGCACCATTCCTATGGTCCATCTCCAGGATCCTGTCTCCCGTTTAATGGTTGCCACTGCCGCGATACAGGGTGAATACAGGAGACAGAATATCATCAGGGCATAGGCGTTCACACCTCCAAAACCAGCCATGGCAAGCTGAGTGGAAAGCGCTGTCATACCGGCAGCGGAGTTTACATTGCTGATTCCGTACAGAACGCTGAAACTGGAGACAACCACTTCCTTTGCAGAGAGACCGGAAATAAGGGCTACTGCCACCTGCCACTGCCCCAGACCAGCCGGCCTCAGAACCGGCACCAGAACATGACCGATGATTGCGGCAAAGCTGTGGGACACGTCGGACACGAATCCCTCCGGCCCAAGGTTCAGCACGAACCAGAGCACGATGGAGGCAATGAAAATTGTGGTTCCGGCCTTGCTGAGATAGTCCTTCACCTTATCCCATACATAGATGGATACCGTGCGGCCGTTAGGCGTTTTATACTCAGGCAGCTCAATCAGCAGGGCGTTCTGGGCGCTGTCATTCTTTCCATGGATATGTACGATAAACGCCACCAGGATTGCCATGCACAGGCCGATGATATAGAGGGAGTAGGCCACAATCAGGGCCCTGTCCGGAAAGAACATTTCCGCAAATAATACGTAAATCGGCAGCCTGGCAGAACAGGACATAAAGGGTGTGATTAAAATAGTCCTCCGCCTGTCCTTCACACTCTCCAGAGCCCTGGTAGCCATGACCGCGGGAACCGTACAGCCAAATCCTAAAAGCATGGGTAAAAATGCCTTACCGGACAGCCCTACCATTCCCATGGTTTCATTCATCACATACGCTACCCTTGCCATATATCCGCTATCCTCCAGGAAAGCCAGGGCAAGGAACAGGATAAAAATATTGGGCAGGAATGTAAGTATACCGCCCACGCCTGCAATGATGCCGTCCACGATCAGGGAAGTGATCCACTGGGCCGCGTGGACACTGGTAAGAAGTGACAGGACTGCGCCGGAAAACATATCCAGCCCCATCTGAAAATACTCCTTTAAAAAATCACCCACTGTAAACGTCAGGAAAAATACAAGAGCCATAATCCCCAAGAACACGGGAATCCCCCATACAGGATGGGTCATAAGCCGGTCCGCCTTATCCGTGGTAGCAGCCTTTTCATCCTTATTAAAAAGGCACTCCTTTATGACTTCTTCTATATAATCATACTTCTCGTTGATAATCTGTTTTTCATAATTGCGTGGAAGAATCCCGGCAATATGGTCCAGAGGATGATCGTCAATCACCACCTGGTCAAACTCCAGGAACTTAATGGCATGCCAGCGCATATTATCCATCTCGCCGTACTTTTTATACAGCGCTTCCTCAATCAGCCTGATTTTCTCCTCCACCTCCTGGCTGTAGCGTATAACCACACCCTGAGGCCCCTCCTCATAGTGGTGGACCACTGCGTGCATCAGCACATCCAGTCCTGTCCGTTTCCTGGCTGATACAGGGACAACCGGTATCTCACCCAGCATCTCCGGCAGACGGTGCATATCTATCTCCATGCCCCGCTCTTCCACAATATCCATCATATTCAAAGCCAGGATTACCGGCTTCTTAAGCTCAATGAGCTGCATGGTAAGATACAGGTTCCTCTCCAGGCTGGACGCATCCACCACATTGATGATGACATCCACGCCGCCGTCCTCAATACATTTGCGGGTGACCTTTTCCTCTATGGTATAGGAAGTAAGGCTGTAGATGCCCGGCAGGTCGATGACCTTGATGGGGCGCCCTTTATAGCTGGTCTCGCCTTCCACCCGCTCCACCGTAACACCGGGCCAGTTAGCCACCTTAAGCTTAGCGCCGGTAAAGGCGTTAAACAACGTGGTCTTGCCGCAATTGGGATTGCCCACAAATCCAACTGTAATCGGTGTCCTGTCATCCTCATGCTGATTTTGGGAATCCATCTTCTTCGCCCCGCTGTCTCCCAGAATCACACTGCCGTACGTATCCGTCCCATCTGCTCTTGCGCGTCCGTTCATGATGCCTGTTCCTCCCTGACCGTAATACCTTCAGACAATCGCTTTCCCAAGGCCAGACGCGTCCCGCGCACCTTGATGATAACGCTTCCGCTGCCTTTCTTATTCAATATATTCACAGGCGTCCCCTCATTGACCCCCAGGGCCTCAAGACGTCTGGTAATGCTCTCATCCACCTGCACGCCCGTTACAACATACCGGCCGCCGATCTCACACTCGTTCAGCTTTTTCTGCATTGATGCCTGTCTCCTTTTGTAGTTACATTTAAACCATATTCATTGTATGCTTAATGCGAAAAAATGTCAATAAAAAGAGTTTGTTATGACAAACTCAATTCAAAAAAAAGATACAGCGAATCTCTCCGCCGCATCTTTTCCTGATTTTTCTGTATTTTCCGGTTCTGTATATTCGTATTATGTTTTACTGCACCCAGGCTCCGGAACCATCCACATATTTTCCATCCGGCGTCCATGTATTATAATACATGGCTCCGTTGGTGCCCAGATAGTAGTACTTGCCGTTGATAGCCTGCCAGCCGGTCTGCATGGCGCCGCTGGGGTCTAAGTAATACCACTGGCCCCCCAGTCTCTGCCAGCCGGTCTGCATGGCGCCGCTGCCGTCCAGATAATACCATCTTCCATTAATGGCCTGCCAGCCGGTCTGCATCTCACCACTGCCGTTCATATAATACCATTTGCCGTTGATGGCCTGCCAGCCGGTCATCATAATACCGTTGGAAGGATTCAGATAGTACCAGGTTCCGTCCAGCTTCTGCCAGCCGGTAACGATATACCCCTTGTTGTTGAAATAATACCATGCGCCGTTAATCTGTTTCCAGCAGGAGGCCGGATATCCGCCGGTGTCATACGCATACCATACACCTGTACCGTCCTGCTCCCAATGTCCGCTTCCGCCATAGCGGCCAAGCTCATCCTCATCAATATACAGGGAGCTGGAATCCTCAGACCATTCTCCTGTCTTATTATTGTAACGGGAAATAGCCCTTACACGGAAGGTATAGTCTCCCTCCCTGTTAAAATAACCTGCAAAGTTATATGAGGTTCCTGTAGTGCTGACCGTAGTGACCGTCTTATCGTCACGGAGCAGCTTTACATCGTAACTCTTAGCGCCCTCAATCTCTTCCCACTCAGCCGTGGTATCATTCCACTCCAGCTCCGACGCGCCCTGAAGCTTACCGCCGATACGTTTTAACTCAGCATACACTTCAATGTACTGGCCATCGTCATAAATCTTTGCTTTCTTGAAATCCGCGTTACATCCGGAAAGAGAGAAATGGCTTTTGGATGTATAGGAGAACTTGTATCCGTCCTTGGCTGACAGTTCCACCTTTACCTCCGGTATATCTCCAACCGTCCAGGTATCCTGGTCCTCTATATTGGTATACTCGGCTGAGTCCACTTCAAATCCGCTGCTGCCGGCCTTAACCGTAATGTCTCCTATCTCGTCTCCGCTCTCCGGCGCCTTTGAATAGGAAAAGCTCAGCTTCACTGTGTCAATCTTTTTATCCGCTGCCAATGCAGTGAAACTACTGCCCAATGCCATAGATGCTGCAAGCAGCAGACATAGCCCTCTTTTTCTCCTCATAAAACTTATCCTCCTCGTCTATATTTGCAACCAATTGTTATTTATTGCCTATCTTTATTATAAAGTAGTGACATCTATTGTACAATTTAATAATCCTTAAGAGAATATTACATTTTTAGGTACAATGTTCCATGAGTTACAGAAAATTACATGTCTTGCAGCATTTTCTTAATTTCTATCATTCTGTCACGCAGCCTTGCCGCTTCCTCGAAATTCAGCTCCGCAGCAGCCTGGTGCATCTTCTTTTCCAGTTCCTTTGACAGCTTCTTTAATTCCTTCTCGTCCATGGACTCCGGATCCTTCTTAAAGTGCTTGTCATCTGCATTCACAGCCTTGGATATGGCAATTAAATCCCTGACAGCCTTTTTGATGGTGGTGGGTGTAATTCCGTGGTCCTCGTTGTACTTCTGCTGTATCTGGCGTCTTCGGTTGGTCTCCTCGATTGCCACAGCCATGGAGTCCGTCACCTTGTCCGCATACATAATGACATGGCCTTCGCTGTTGCGGGCTGCACGGCCAATGGTCTGGATCAGGGATGTTTCCGAACGCAGGAAGCCCTCCTTATCCGCATCCAGGATAGCCACCAGTGTAATTTCAGGAATATCCAGTCCTTCCCGCAGCAGGTTGATGCCCACCAGGACATCGAACACATCCATTCGCATATCCCGGATGATTTCAGCCCGCTCCAACGTATCAATATCCGAATGAAGATATTTAACCCGGATACCTACCTCTCTCATGTAGTCGGTCAGGTCCTCTGCCATCCGTTTGGTCAGAGTGGTGATAAGCACTTTGTGATGGGCCGCCACCTCCTTGTTCACTTCAGAAACCAGGTCGTCAATCTGACCCTCCACAGGCCGCACCGATATCTCCGGATCCAAAAGTCCGGTGGGACGTATGATTTGTTCCACCCTCATAAGCTCATGCTCCGCCTCGTAGGCAGAGGGAGTTGCAGAAACAAACATCATCTGATTGATTTTAGACTCAAACTCAGGAAACGCCAGAGGTCTGTTATCCAGAGCAGATGGAAGGCGGAACCCAAAGTCCACCAGCGTGGTCTTTCTGGACCGGTCGCCGGCATACATTCCGCGCACCTGAGGAAGTGTTATGTGGGACTCGTCCACAATTATCAGGAAATCTTCCGGGAAGTAGTCAATCAGTGTACAGGGAGGTTCCCCGGGCAGGCCTCCGGTCAGATGTCGGGAATAATTCTCAATGCCCGAACAAAATCCGGTCTCACGCATCATCTCCACATCAAAGTTGGTCCGTTCCGATATGCGCTGGGCCTCCAGAAGCTTATCCTCACTCTTAAAGAATGTGACACGCTCCTCCAGCTCTGTCAGAATATTCTCTGTGGCTTCCATCATCTTCTCCTTCGGCACCACATAATGGGATGCCGGGAAAATAGCCACATGGCCCAGCTGGGCTTTGGTTTCATCGGTCAGCGTATCAATCTCAGATATCCGGTCCACCTCATCCCCAAAAAATTCTACCCGGTAGGCCACACCGTCGGAGTACGCCGGGTAAATATCCAGTACATCCCCCCGCACCCGGAAGGTTCCACGCTTAAAATCCATATCATTCCTGTCATACTGAATATCAATGAGCTTGTGAATGACCTCGTCCCGGTCCTTAATCATACCGGGTCTCAGTGAAATGACCATCTCCTTATAATCAATAGGGCTGCCCAGACCGTAGATACAGGATACGGAAGCCACGATAATTACATCCTCCCGTTCGGAAAGGGCTGCGGTGGCGGAATGGCGCAGCTTGTCTATCTCATCATTGATTGACGAATCCTTTTCAATGTAGGTGTCCGTGGACGGGACGTAAGCTTCGGGTTGGTAGTAGTCGTAGTAGGAGACAAAGTACTCCACCGCATTGTTGGGGAAATATTCCTTAAACTCGCTGTAGAGCTGTGCGGCAAGGGTTTTGTTGTGGGCAATGATGAGGGTAGGCTTCTGGATTCGCTGGATGACATTTGCCATGGTGAAGGTCTTTCCAGAGCCCGTAACCCCTAGTAAAGTCTGGAATTGGTTGCCTTCCTGGAAGCCTTTTACAAGGGCTTCAATCGCCTGCGGCTGGTCGCCGGTGGGCTGGTATTCTGAGTGTAATTTGAACTCCATTTTCGCTTTTTCCTTCCTTGGTGACCACTTAAAAAGTTCGCCTATTAGGCAGAAATTCGTAAAAGAAGACCGTTTTGAGTTGCCTAATAGACGAACTTTTGCCATTTTACGAATGAAGGTCACCAAAATGCTATTTTCTTAACTCCGCAACACTATACAAACTCAATGAAATTAGTAATACCAAATGTCACCAAAATTATAACATAGCGGAAGGAAAAAGTATAGGCGCAAGTATGAACATTTGTTCTTTCCCTGCGCCTTGTTTCATTTTGAGAACCAAATTGATATTTGATTGAAACTACTACTGCCCTTAATTTTTAAACATAATCTTCTGCCGGAACTTCGATTTCCAACAGTTCTTCCTCAAGCTGCTTGTCTACCTCCTTTATCGGAAGCACCTCATCTATGAACGGCTGAATTTCATCTACACAGTCAGCAATAATTTCCCGGTTATCACCATATACATCTAAGGTGATTAGCTCCGTTGCATGTCCCATTAATTTGGATACCGCTTTGGGATTAAAATTATTTTTCAAAAGCAGTGTACAGAAGGTACTGCGTAAATGATGCCACTTTATATCCGGCAGGTTGTTATCCGCTAACAGTTTTTTATAATATTTCCAATGGAAATCCTTGCTTCGCGGTTTCCCGTAGTTAGAGCAGCAAACATATCCTGAATCCTGAAACTGGCTTCTCCTGCGACTCTTATTTCTCTCATACACCTCCCTCTGTTGCAGAATCGCCTCAAACACATAATCTGGTATCGGAATATCACGATAGCTCGATGGGGTCTTCAATCCAAGTTCCTGTTTCGTAAAGGTTTTAGGTGGAAAGTCTTCTTTTTTTGTGTTGATTTTCTTCCCCAACTGCCGGCGAAGCTTTAGTGTTCGGTTAATATAGTCAATATCCGAATATTTCACACCGTTGATTTCCCTTCTGCGAAGTCCCATTAATACATTAAGCAGGATTTGCATATGTATCGGCGTGTCCCTGCTGGCCTCCAATAGAATCAGAATCTGATCCATTGTCAGGGTTTTCTGTGTGTCAATACTGCGGGCATGGTATTCCTTCTTCTTTACCGTTTTAGGAAGATTGATACCAACTGCCGGATTCTCCGCAATGATTTTTTTCGCTACAGCATAGTTCATAGAGACATTCATCACCGTTTTAACCAGCCTTGAGACCGATACAGAATATTCTGCCCGGTCGTTATACAGCTTTTGAACATCTCCACGGTTAACGGCCGACATCTTTTTCTTTCCAAGGATTGGAATAATGTGGTTATACACAATATTGGAATAAGCAGCATAAGTTTCTTCGCTTCTTACCCTCTTGCATATATCCTCCTTTATCCAGAACTCTAAAAAGTCACTTACTTTAACATTCTCATATACAATATAAGTTCCAGCATGTAATTTGCCTATTGTGTTATCCCTGGCAGCATTAGACTCTTTTTCTGTCCTAAACCCCGACTTTTGCTGAGTTCTTTCAGTACCATCTATATATTTTAACACAACACGGTATCCGAATTTTCCCTTTATAGGAATCACTGGCTTTACTTCCCAATCCACATACTGCTGAAGGCTCAAATCAATTATCATACTGCTCTCCTTTCCACAGGAACGAATGCTTGATTCATAAATGCCAATATATTCTCGTTTTCATCCATTACATCACAATAATATTCAAACGTTGTGTGGACAGAGCCGTGCCCAAGTAATGCAGATATCTTAATCAGTGGAACCCCCATCTCAATCAGAATTGTTGCATACATATGCCTTAATCCATGTACCGTGATATGCGGAAGACCATTCTTGCTACAAATTCCAGTTAAAGCGCTATTTAAAGCTGACAAACTATGTAGTTTTCCATTTTTCTGACAGCTGATATAATCCTTGTCATCATATTGACCGGCATACACTACCTTATTGGACTCCACAAGTCGTCTCCGTTTTTCCAGTTCTTCTATGATTATGGCTGGAACCCGCAAAACCCGGAAACTGTTTGGTGTTTTGGGATCACGTTCTATCAGTCCGTAATTGTCTATTTTACTTCCACTCCCTTTTTTAATAAGTGGATCTGAAGCAATCTGCCTTCTGATAGTTACGGTCCTCTTCTCCATATCCAAATCACTGAATTTAAGTCCAAGAATCTCGCCTTTTCGTAAGCCACAGAATAGGCCTAACAATATTTCCAAATACCAGTTATTTTCGGAAGACGCTTTCAGCAGGACCTTGATTTTTTCTTTACTCAGAATTGTTATCTTTGGCTTTTGTCTCTTATACGGCTTTGTGCCAGTAACCGGATTGGTTTTAATATACCCACCGATTACTGCCTCTTTCATTGCCATATTTAGGATCTCTCGCCCTTTATTTCCTGCAGAGGCACTGACCTTTGCTACCCGCTCCAACAATGCATCAAGATACTCTGCATTGGTAAACCGGACCTTGATGTCGTACTCAATATTCGGCAGGATTAAGTCATAAACCGCATACGCTCCTACCATTCTGGTTGTTGTTTCAATTCTTTGAGAGAATATCTCCTCAAACCAATAAATCAAATAATCCTTAAGCGTGACTTCTGCATTGATTTGATGTGCCAGATGATAGACCCGATACGCCTTTTTAAACTCATCTTCGTGTCGCCTATAACTCTTATTAGCCTCTTCACTAGTAGCAAACCCGCCCTTTTTGCTGTACTTTATCGAACCATCGTCCTGAAGTATCTTAGTACGGTGATACCATGAATTATTTTCAAAAAAAGCTGCACTATTCTGTGGTTTTCTTTTCAACTGTCTCACCCGCCTTAACTAATTCCGTCTAGCCAGTCATCAAAAGATTGTTTGGGAACCCTGAAAAGCTTTCCAACTTTAAGGACCCGGAACGGCTTTTGATTCCGATACGCCTCGTCCAAAAAGGTATATGTTTTGCTCCTCCCAATCCCTAAAATCTCCTGGATTTCCTCTGCGTTGTATACTTTTTTATCTTTCTGTAAAACTTCTATCGCTGTCACCCCCTTTACAAAGGCAACTAGCCATGAGCATGATTGATGCCACCTAACGTGGTTCAATCTTAGACTAATCGCTAATACTATATTGATTTCACAAAACCACTCAGTTTTTAAAACAGTCTGTTTCTCTACAATCATTGTAAAAAATTGGCTTTTGTTTCCTCAAGAGCATTTCACAATTTTTTTACTTCTTATAACATTTCATTAAGGTGGTTGTGTTTTCTCCAAAGCAAATTTTCATGCCGTATTTACTCGTCCCCCGGCATCTGGAGTTGTCCTATCTGTTTGCAAAACAGCTTAAACCACGCCAGAAGTTTCCATACTAACGCAGCCTCCCCTCATTAGGTGAGCGGCAGTCCCCACAAGTTTCCAACTGATATCATCCTCGCACAGCTTATGCGGCCATCACAAGCCATCAAACCCCTGCCGGGCTTATTTTGATTTGATATATTTCGCAGCATTTCTGCTATGGCGTATCTCTCGTATGCTCGATTTCAGTTTTTGTTATAGGACAACTGAACCTATGCTATTTTCAATGTACAAAAAATAAACCTTATATAATATAAATAGGATTAGAATGGGATTATTTAGAAATCTTATAGAAATAAATTGATTATTTTAAATTATATATGTCTCTTTCCTTATCTTTTCATATCTTCTTAAATGTCCGAATAGCTCCATTTTATCAGCTATTCGGGCATTTTTCTTTTGTGGTAAACCTCGCATATCAAGGTCTAACTTCTTATATTTTTCCTATCAAACGTGGTTAAAATCGTGGTAAATACTTCTATGCGATTAGACGCTGAACCTCTGATTTTGCCGTATCTATGGACGCATGAGCATACCAGTTCATAGTGATACTGATATTTTAATGCCCCATGATATACTGTGGGTTCTTCCTCACATAATCATTTTGTCCACATGAACCCGTATGTTCAATTCGGCAAAGGCAAGGTTATTGTAAATATGAATTTTGATGATGAAGATGAATAGCCTTTATCCTCTCACAGAAGATACAGCAAACAAAAAGTCCGATCAAGAGTGCAAGCACCACCTATGGTGGCAAGGCTCTTGACAGGACTTTTTCTTTACTGTTTTGAGATAATCAAGAGGAATAAAGGGGGATTTTATTGCCATGAGAATAATGTGAAAGTCAAAGTTGCCGTGAAATTCATTGATAATCAGACAAAGACAACGTAGGTATCACAGTTTGAACTTGTACTACATAAGGATAGCAACTGGAAGATTGTAAAATAAATTCATAAGCATACAAACACATAAAATTATATGCCTTATTTTTATAGATTATCGTAATATTGGTACAATTCTTTTGCTCGTTTCGATACAAGTTTTTTTAAATGCTCTGGATAGATAGACTTAATCAATTTTCCATATGAAAGTAAATAATCAGCAATAAATCTTTCTTCCCCTACGTTGTAAAATCCTTTTATTTTATATTGTCCATCATATTTGACTAATTCCATTGAGGGATAATTTTCTTTATAAAATAAATCCACTCCTTTATCTAATATTTGAACTTCAAAATCTGTAGCATTTTCAGACTTAAATATGTTTGTCGAACGATTTAGAAGTTCTTGCCTTGGCTTCGGTATATAGCACTCACTTTCTGAAATATCAATAATTTTATCACAACGGAAAACTTGAACTCTTTGCCTGTCATGATTAAAACCTGTAACATACCATTGTCCAAAAGATGAAGATATATTAAAAAACTGCACTTGTACTTCTGATACGAATTCGCCTTTTTTATAAGAGATACAGCACACCGTATCTTTTACTGCCATTTCTAAAATATCTTTTAGTAAAGGGCTGCTATTATAATGCTTAGTCCCCTCAAGGCTTAATGTATGTTCCATCTTATTAATAGTATTAATAAGTTCATCAGACAAGCAAGTTTCAAACTTTATCTTTAACTTTTCAATACTTAAATGAAAAGGAGTCGATTCATAGGCGTTTAAAGTTAGCATAGCAAAATACAAAGCATACATTTCATCAACAGTAAAAATAATTGGTGAAAGAAGTCTGTTTTTCAAAATCCCATAACGTCCATTTCTTCCAGTTTCCGAAAATATGGGCATACCGATTTCTTCTAAAGATTGTATATCTCGAATTGCTGTACTTTTAGATATTCCGTACTCTTGCATAATATCTTTCAAGTTAAAAAAACTTTTATCATTTAAAAAAATCATCATGTCATTCAATCGTGTTGATTTACGCATTTGTTTAAACCTCCTTATTTCGTTAAATGGAGTCATGTTCTGATACCTTTTTATATTATACTAATCATGTATCAATAATAAAAGGAGGATTTCTATGGATACACTAAAAGAATTTCAAAAAATGATGGCAGAACAGACTGACCTTGCGTTGGCAACTATCGGAACAGACGGCATTCCAAATGTTAGAGTTGTCAATTATTATTTCAATCCCGAAAATAATATTGTATACTTTGCAACATTTAAAAATAACGTCAAAGTAAAAGAAATGAAACAAAATCAGAATGTTGCCTTTACAACAATTCCAAAAAAAGAAAACGAGCATATAAAAGCGAGAGGAACTGCTATCAAGAGTAAAAAAACTATTTTTGATTTGGCAGATTGTTTTTGCGAGAAGATACCTGATTATCGAGAAACAATAGAATATGGTTGGAAATCACTGATAGTATATGAAATACACTTTGAAACAGCGACCGTTACTTTAGATTTATCGAATAGTAAAACTCTCAAGTTGTAAATAATTATAACTAAATTTATTAATTATAGTACAAGTGCCATGAGGAAGCATTACAGTATATCATGGGACATTCCAACATCAACATGACGTTGAACTATTATGCTCATGCCACTTCTGACAGTGCATTAGCGAAAATGGAACGGTTGATTGCGCAGTAGTAAATAGAGGTTTTACTACTCTTTCTACTACCTTTGAACACTGAAACATGAGGGGATATGAGAAGATTTAAGAATATCTTCCGATACGAATCGAGTAGGAGGTAGGTGATTATTTCACCTACCGACCTCTCACACCACCGTGCGTCAGACTGTCTAACGATAAGGTTTTCAGTCTAGATGTACGATGCTTTTCCTTTTGTTTTAACGTATTCCGCATTTAAAGCACTATAATTAAGTTCATTTTTACTATTCTTATCCCAGCATTTCCAGAAGTTTTCTGGTTGAAAACATAGTAAGTAATCGCTTAAAATTATAAGCGATAAACATTGATGCTGTTTCTGCATCTACATTCTCCATTTCTCGTCTCAGAAAGTAGCTATACCCTAGTGAACGCTTTACAGTTCCAAAAGGATGTTCTACAATACATCTCCGTTGTTTATAAATATCATTATTATTCCAAGTGTCTGCATAAACTGATTCTAATATATCTTCATGTTCCCAACGTTGCAAAGTACGTCTACTTACTGAACTTGTACACGAGTTTTTATAGTTACATGATCCACAGCCTTTACACTTATATTTTCGATATTTTAATCCGTTTTTCGATGTATTTTCAAAAAAGTGCATTTCTTTCCCTGATGGGCAAATATAAATATCTGTTTCTGCTTTATATACAAACTTTTCTTTGCGAAATTCATTGTCTTTTGTTTTATTATTAGCCTTAGCCTTTTTAATATAAACAGTCATGCCATCATCAATGCAATTTTTGATTGCTGATCCGTTGTAATAACCGGTATCTGCTATAACCGTAGGATTATCTATCTCCAGCAATTCAGATGCATTTTTTGCCATGCTGTATAATTGATTTTGATCATTTATATCATTTGTTGTAACTACATCGATCACAAAATGATTTTTAGAATCTACAGCTGATTGTACATTATAGCAAATATCCAGAGAACCATTGTTTTTCATCCGTCGAGAATCTTTGTCAGTTAAGCTCTTCTGTTCCAGACCTTCACATTTTAACTCATTTTTCTGTGCATAGTATTGCTCTTTTAATTCTTGATACGTTTGAAGTTTTTCTTTAAAAGCCTCATTATCAGTATCATCTTTTTCTATAGCCATCAGATATGCATTAATCTGAGCATCTGCATATTCAATTTTTTTATCTAATCCACTTCGAGTAATACAATTATGTTTGCTGTTCTGAGCCCGGATCTTAGTTCCGTCGATTGCGATTAATTGGCCGTCAATTAATCCCCAGCCTTTAAGTATAAGAGTTAGGTTCCTTAATACGCTATGAAAGGCATCTTTATTTTCCTTAACAACCCTCGCAATGGTTCCATGATCTGGTGTTATCGTATTCACAAGCCACATGAGTTCTAAATTTCTTTTTGTTTCTATTTCCAAGGATCTACTTGATCTGATTTTATTGAGATATCCATAGATGTGAAGCTTTAATAGATCTGACCTGCGGTATGGAGCTTGACCTTTGTTTGTTCCACTATACTCAATAAATCCCAATTCACTTAATTCAAGGGAACCAACGTAAGCATCTATAACACGTACTGAATTATCCTCGGAAATCATTTCATCAAGAGAAGTTGTAACCATTTGAGATTGATATCGGTCTATTCCTACAATATATGCCATAACTCGGAACCCCCTATACTGGAATTTGTACCTTCATTATATCATTTTTCGTAATCGTTAGACAGTCTGGCGTACCGTCCGGTACACGGCGGTTCAATCAACTTAACATGTTATTCGTTTCACGTAATAGTCTTTCATGGATATCAATCCGAATTCTTCGAGGCGGGCATTGCTAATTGTTTGGTGCACATCCCAGCTTCTACATACTTTCGCATATCCGCTTATGTATGCTGTTTTCCAGGCTGACCATGCTGGTATTCCCAGCTTTATAAGGTTCTTTGCTCTGTTCTTTGGCGTTTTCCAATGTTTCCAGATACACATCCGCAGTCTATATCGTATGTTGTTATCTAATTCTGCACATAAACTCTTCATACTTCCGATTTTGAAATAATTAATCCAGCCTCGTATCAGCTGATTCAGTTTCTGCACTTTCACACTGTTACTAACTCCCCAACTACGGCAGGTGAGTTGTCTCATTCTTGCCTTAAACTTCGCTACTGCTTTGGCGTGTGGTCTAGCCTTATACTGTTTCGCAAACGTATCATAATAAAATCCGTAGCCCAGATATTTCAAGTGCTTTGGTTTTCCTACTCTGCTCTTTGTGGCATTTACTTTCAGTCCAAGTTTCTCTTCGATGAATCCAGATATACTTTTCATTACTCTGTTCGCTGCCTGCTCACTTCCGACCATTATTATACAGTCGTCTGCGTACCTCACAAAGTCCAGCCCTCTTTCTTCCATTTCCTTGTCCAGTTCGTTCAACATGATATTCGATAATAATGGTGAGATATTTCCTCCCTATGCAAAGCAAGTAACTATGCAGAGTAAATCCATGAAATCCCTGTTTCAAGCCATTTTTTCTTGCGCTGCTTTGCATAGTCTCCGAAGATATTTATGAGAGCTATTCTCGAAAATATCATATCGGAGGTGTCTTTATGGACAAAACATACTTACCAGACCTAATCTCAGGACTGGAACAAGAACTGCTCCGGCTTGGCTATACCAAAGGGAGCATGACATTTTACCGCCGGCGTTGGAACCAGCTGATGGCCTATGCGGAAGACAGGGGTGAATGCTATTACACGGAACAGCTTGGCATGGATTTCCTGAAAGAGTTCTTCGGAATCACATAGGAGGATTTTTCAAGGACTCTGCCACAGGCAGAAACACAGGAGATCCGTGTGGTCCGTATGGTTGGGGATTTCCAGCTCCACCATGCGGTGCTTCGGCGTTATCTCAAGCATAAGGAAATACTGACAACCCCGTTTTTTGTGGATATCCGCAGCCGGTTCCGGAGTTCCTGTGAGAAAAAAGGCTATTCCCAGGTGACTACGGAGCATTATGTGAAGCAGTCCTCTTATCTGATGGATTATCTGGCCGCACAAGGAATGGATGATTTCAATGCAGTTACCCTGGATACGGTTCATGCTTATATCAGGACACTGGTAGGTTTTTCCTACAAAACGGTGGAGCAGCATATCTGTTCCCTGCGTGCCTTTTTCCGTTTCCTGTACCAGGAAGGTATCGTGCAGGATGACTTTGCAGCAAAAATGCCCATGGTAAAAGCCAGGAAGCAGACTGCCATCCCCTCGGTCTGGACCCATGAAGAACTGAAGCAGCTGGTCGGGGCCATTGATCGGGGGAGTCCGAAAGGCAGACGTGACTATGCCATCATCCTGATCGCGTGCCGCTTGGGTCTGCGCTGCACGGACATTAAAAACCTGTGCTTTGAAAACTTTAACTGGACGGAGAAAAAACTCTGTTTTACCCAGTCGAAAACAGGGCAGCCCATGGAACTGCCGCTTGTCCCGGATGTGGGCTGGGCAGTGATCGATTACCTGAAATATGGGAGGCCGAAGGTTGACAGCAGCCGTATCTTTGTCCGCCATATGGCCCCGTTCCTTCCTTTTTCCGATGGGGACCATCTTGACCAGCTGATAAGGACATATATGGTAAAAGCCCACATCCCGATGGGCGGCAAGCACCGGGGGATGCACAGCCTCCGCCATACTATGGCAAGCGTCCTTCTGGAGAAGGATACCCCTCTCCCGGTCATCTCCGATATCATCGGACATCTGGACACGAATTCCACCGCCGTGTACCTCAAGGTGGACATGGAACGGCTGGCGGAATGCCCCCTGGACTTTGAGGAGGTGATCCATCTTGGCTGAACCCACCTTTACAGGCCCTTTCCGGAAAGAAATGGAAGACTTTATCTCCCTCAAACGGTCTGTCGGATACAAATACAACACAGAGCCTGGCATACTAAAGCGTTTTGACAGCTACCTTGCGGCAAAATATCCAGATGCGGCTACCCTTTCCAGGGAGGCTGTGACCGGCTGGTGCTCCAGAACAATGCACGAATCGACCGCAAACCATTGTTTACGGGCCTCGGTAGTACGCCAGTTTTCAAAGTACCTGGACAGCATTGGGACCAACGCATGGATACTTCCAAGGAATTATTATCCTGTCGGCCAGCAGTATGTGCCGCATATTTATACCCCGGATGAACTCAGGCGTTTCTTTGCAGAAACAGATAAGTGCCGTCTGTGCCCGGAAGTCCCTTACAGGCATCTGGTGATACCGGAATTCTTCAGGTTGCTCCTTTCCTGCGGGCTGCGATGTTCGGAAGCCCGGCTGCTCACGGTACGGGACGTTGACCTGCATCAGGGGATACTGACGGTCCGTGATTCAAAGAACCATAACAGCCGCCTGGTTCCAATGCCGGAATCCATGACCTTGAGACTACGCAGATATGCCGGACAGGTTCATCCTTTTCCAGAGCCTTCAGGATATTTTTTCCCAGGTTACGGTGAAAAGCCGATGACACTGGGGAATATCTATAAAAACTTCAGGCGCTTTCTCTGGAAGGCCGGCATCTCCCATACCGGGGACAGCCCCAGAGTCCACGATTTCAGGCACGCCTACTGCATTTACCGTCTGAAACAGTGGGCACAGCAGGACCGGGATCTCATGGTACTGATCCCCATGATGCGCACCTACCTGGGACACCAGACCTTTCATGAAACAGCCTATTACCTCAGATGGACGGCAGATGTTTTTCCTGATATCCGGATGAAGCTGGAAAAGTGTTATAAGGACATCATCCCGGAAAGGGAGGAAACCGCCTATGAAGCCGACTGATTTCTCCATGCACCTGACAGCTTTCTTGTCTGACTATCTCCCTGTCCAGAAGAATGTCAGCAGAAACACGATAAAATCCTACAGGGATACTTTTAAGCTCCTCCTTCTTTTCTGCGAAAAAGAGGAATCTCTCCCGGTGGAAAAGATCACCATGAAGAAGCTTTCTTCCGACCTGGTCGTACGGTTTCTGAACTGGCTGGAGGCAGAACGGAAAAGTTCGGTTTCTACGAGGAATCTGCGCCTGACAGCGATCCATTCCTTTTTCCGGTATGCCCAGTCCGAATCACCGGAATCCCTGTACCACTACCAGAAAGTGCTTGCCATCCCGGTAAAGAAAAAGAGGCAGGCCGTAGTGGAGCACCTGTCCCCGGAAGGGATCAGGCTTCTGCTGGAGCAGCCGGATCAATATACAGTCCATGGACGGCGGGATCTTGCCTTGATGAGCCTGATGTATGACAGCGGCGCCAGAGTCCAGGAGATCGTAGACCTTTCTGTCAGGGATTTCATCCCAGGAAACAGTCCTGTGCTGGTTCTTACCGGAAAGGGCAGCAAAACACGGCGGGTTCCCATCATGAAGAATACAGCTGCGCTTGTGGAAGCATATATCTTCGAAAACAGGCTGGATCTGGCACATAAGGCCAGTTACCCGCTTTTTATGAATAAGCAGCACAACAGACTGACGAAGGAAGGGGTTGCTTATGTCATTAACAAATATGCTGTCATGGCGCACGGAATATCTGACAAAGTACCAGAAAAAGTAAAATGCCATATGCTGCGGCATTCCAAGGCGGTTCATCTGCTGCAGGCAGGTGTAAACCTGATCTATATCCGTGACTTTCTGGGCCACAGTGATATCAAGACCACAGAAATCTACGCAAGAGCCGATACGGAACTAAAGCGAAAAGCCCTGGAGAACGCTTACCCGGAACTGGTAGATTCCAATCTGCCGGACTGGAGCGGAAACAGTGACCTGATGGCGTGGCTGTCCGAGTTGTAATTGCTATAAGCAGAATACTATGCAAAGTAAAATCTGAGAGAATCTTTTATTTATAAGGAAAAACAGTACATTCTTTGCATAGTCTTCTGCTTTGCATAGGGAGGACTATGCTAAGCTTTGCATAGTCCTCCTTGAGGTGTTCCTATTATGGATTCCTCATATTCCTCTTCTATCATGATTCCGCTGACTAAGAACTTTCGCAAGATAGAGATTACATCTCCATCTTTAATTGTTCTTCCTACTATTGTCATCAACTTATCATGATTCACTGTATCAAAGAACTTTTCAAGGTCTATGTCCACTATCCAGTTGTGTCCGTCATTCATCATTTCTAATGCTTTCACCACTGCCTGCTGGGCACTTCGATTCGGGCGAAATCCGTAACTGTGTTCATGAAATTCTTCCTCAAAGATTGGGCTTAGTACCTGTGCAACTGCCTGTTGCACAAATCTATCCACTACTGTCGGAACTCCTAGTTTTCTGATTCCTCCGTCTGGCTTAGGTATCTCCACTCGCCTTACTGGTTGCGCCTTATATTTCCTTGTCCGCATCTGTTCCTTTATTATTTCGCCGTTCTCCAAAAGGTATTCTGCCAGCTCCGTGTACTCCATTCCGTCCACTCCCGCGGCACCTTTATTTCTTACGACTTGCAGATACGCTGTGTTTAGATTGTCTTTACTTAATATCTGCTCCATGAGACTACTTGTTTCCATGCGTTGTTTCCTTTCTGTCCCGTTTGCTTCTGCCACCTTTGACGTTATCGACAGGTGTTGCATTAGCTACAAGTCGGAACCTACTTCAACTGATTGAATGTTCACCCCTTCACTCCATTCCCATTACAGGAACTTCTTTGCTACTATGGGTTCCGCTGACTTCTCACAGTTCGTTGTTACTACAGCTTCTATTGCCGCCTGTGAGACCTCCCCGCTTAAGGTGCGTGCTCTTTCCCTTCATATATCCGCCACATCTACTTTGTTCCTACAAATGTGATAGTTATTAGACTTTGCCCTCTTTTGCAGGCTTATCTCTCGGAACCCAGCCTTATATGTGATTTCTGTCCGTCGGACCAAAGGTTTGCCTACAGCTTCCTTCAGATTCCACCTCACGATGGACACCCTTGCTGTTAAGCTATGTGCTTCCCACTATCCGGGTGCACTCGGGACCTTCACCGTAAGCGCCAAATATTAGGGTAGCTAGCGCTTTGCCGCCGAATACCTCATAATGATAGATAGCTAGATGCAAGCACTTCGCTCTGGAATACGATACATTTCATTGATAGGTGCGAGTATTTCACTACACATTTATGGAGGTATCGAAAATGTCCAGTTACAATGCCAGAGTCTCAGCTGATCAGCAGCTCCAACTAATTATGGAATGCAGGAACAGTGGGCTCTCCGATTATCAGTGGTGTAAGGAGCACGGAATTCATCCGGGAACCTTTTACAACTGGGTCAGTAGACTCAGGAGAAAGGCCTGCTGTGAAATCCCTGAGTCAATTTCCAAAGCGGAGCCTTCACCGACTCCGGCTCAGGAAGTGGTCCGCTTAAACGTTCATTCAAAAGCAGCAAATCCTGAGCGGATGCTTCTATGCCAGTCAGCGCCTGCGAATCCAACCTGTATTGCAGATATTTCTGCCAGCATAGAAATATCTCTGGGCAATGCGACAATCCGCATCGCCAATGGAACTGACCTTGCTATCCTTGATCGGATTCTGAGCCTTGTGAAAGGCACCGGGTGTTAGGCGATATCTCCGTGGCGGACAACATCTATATCGTATGTGGCACAACAGACATGCGCAAATCGATCGATGGTCTCTGCAGCATTGTCCGGGACAAACTTTCCATGGATCCGGATCAGTCATCCCTGTTCCTTTTCTGCGGTAAACGGTGTGACCGGATCAAGGTCCTGCTCCGTGAACCGGATGGATATGTGCTCCTTTACAAGAGACTGAATGTTGCACAGGGACGCTATCGTTGGCCACGGAAGCGTTCAGAAGCTCAGGCAATTACCTGGCGGCAGCTGGACTGGCTGCTCAGCGGACTGGACATTGAACAACCAAAGGCGATCCAAACCAGCTGAAAATCATCGTGAAATCGACGAAATTTTCCAGTAACATTTCTTATCGAAACGTGGATAACTCTTTCTTTTTTCATCCAGGCCGGAATAACCTCCTACGCGATTTCTATTTCATCGCTTTTCATCGTATTCAGAGATTGCCATAACAGAAAATATCTTGGTTTATCCATCTTATGGCTACTCTCCGCGTCAGTTATCCACCGTCATTATGACGAATACCTGGCCGTGACGAATTCGCTTTTTTCTTCGATTTCTGGTAAAATACCAGTAACGAAACAGAGGAGCGAAGGACCATGGCATCCAGTGCAAAGGACATCCAGTTCAAGGAACTGAAGGATACGATCTCACAACTGAATACAACCATCCGTACCCAGAATGATCTGATCGTATCCCTGCAGAAGATGCTGGAAGAACGCAATGCAAAGGACGATGAAAAAGACCGGATCATTTCAAATCTGCAAGCGCAGCTTGAATACTTCAAGCAGAAGCTTTTTGGCAGTTCCAGTGAACGACGCAGTGACATGCCCGGTCAGCTGAATCTTTTCTCCGTCCCTGATTCCGGGGAAGAACCAATTCCGGAACTCATTGAACCGGAGTTTATCGAAGTGAAAGCCAGCAAACGAGGGCGTAAGCCCAAAGCGAACTATGACGAGATGTTCGCAAATCTGCCAATCCATTATGAAGAGGTGGATACATTGACAGACGAAGAAAAACAGTGTCCTGCCTGTGGAACCATGATGGTTGCGATCGGTCATGAAGAAATCAGGACAGAACTCCGCTACACCAAAGCAAAGCTGGAACGTATTGTATACGTTGCAACCACTTATGGCTGCCCTGTCTGCAAGGATACGGAAGCCCCACAGTTTATCAAGGATGAAGGAATTCCGGCACTAATCCCTGGAGGCTATGCCTCATCATCCCTTGTGTCGCACATCATGTATGAAAAGTATGCAGATGCGCTTCCGCTGTATCGACAGGAAAAAGGATTTGAACTCCTTGGAGTCAGCATCAGCAGAACGACCATGGCGGGTTGGATTATCACCTGTTCCCAGAATTATCTGAAACCCGTGTATGACTACTTTCACCGTGAGTTACTGAAACGACATTTCCTGATGGCAGATGAGACACCCATCCAGGTCTTAAATGAACCTGGCCGGAGACCGCAGAGTAAGTCCTGTGTCTGGCTGATGCGTTCCGGAGAAGACAGGCTGCCGCCCATCGTCCTGTACCATTTTCAGAGACACGTGCCGGAGAACATGCGGCGGACTTCCTGAAAGGAATCGCAAATGGAACGTATGTCATGGCCGATGGTTACAGTGGTTATAACAAGCTGAAAAATATCCGAAGATGCTGTTGTTACGCCCATATCCGGAGATATCTGATCGAAGCCATTCCAACCGGCCATGATAAGGACTACAGCCAACCGGCTGTTCAAGGCGTTCTGTATTGTAACAAGCTGTTTGAGTATGAACGCAGCTATAAGGAAAAGGAATTGTCTTATATGCAGGTTTACAAACGCCGCCAGAAGGATCAGAAGCCTGTAGTGGAAGGTTTCATGCGCTGGCTGGATGCGCAGCGCCCAGAAAAGGGAAGCCGCATGGATCGGGCAGTGACTTATATCCAAAATCGAAAAGACACGCTGATGACATATCTCGAAGACGGACGCTGCAGCCTGAGCAATAATCCATCGGAGAATTCAATCAGACCGCTAACCTTAGGCTGCAAGAACTGGCTGTTCAGCGAAAGCCAGGATGGTACAAATGCGAGTATGGTAGTATATACCATGGTAGAGATGGCGAAAGTGCATGGGCTGCACCCATACAACTATCTGCAATACCTGCTCGACAGCCGCCCAGGCAAAGATACTACCGATGCAGAATTTCAAGATCTCGCACCGTGGAGCGAAAAAGCCAGGATAGAATGTAACAAAAAATCAGAGTAAAACGCTCGCAACCCTGACATCACATGTTGGTGCCAGGGTAGATGTGTTGGGATACCCTAACATTTGGCGCTTACCCTTCACCCGTTAGAGCCCGCCCATGGCGGGCAAACAAAACGCCGGGAAGCCTGTAAATACAGGCTATACCGGCATATAAGAACTTATAAAGAGATAGTCAAAAGTATAGTTTGATCTGGGAATAAAAATCACTACTAGGTACAGAGTTGCCAACCTTACCAACAACGCCATCCCGAAAAACGAGGCGGCGTTTTACAATAGGGGCACTTCTGATTAGTGTGGCCAGAAGCAATATGCTTCCTGCGCCCCTCATGGAAACAGATTCTGGTGCTTATATCCCCCAGCGCTATCATCTGCAAAACACAGGCTGGGCTTTATATCTGTCTATCAAATTTTACTATATCTTCATCTAAAATATAATTTACCGTGCCAAGATATTCTCTTTCTCCATATCTTGGTATTGTTATATTTTTTCTTTTTACAACCTCCCTATACCATTTCACCGCAGTCGGAGAAGCAATATATCTCTTGAAATCATCGATGGTTGGTTGGCTATCTTCCCATATTTTCTCTTTTTTATAAATCTTCGACCCACTCCATATCTTTACATACTGGCCATTGTCAGAAAAAAACCTGATTAGAACGCACTCATCAACAATTCTTATGCCATCAATTTCCAGCGATGTGAAGCTATCTATATTCGTACAGACCAATTGAATAATCCGTTCTTCCGGATAAGGTTCAGGAGGAAGAAATCCATTAGTTATATCTCTAATCAAGGCCCAATCCCTTAATAAAACTTGCTTCCTTAGTTTAAGCTGTTTTATGGCCTTCTTTATCTCTTGGCGGTCTTCATAGTAACGTTTGGGATCGTAAGGCGTCACCAGATGCTTTATTTCAACTATCACAACATGATTATCAAATAAAGCTATAACATCAAAATCTGTATTTCCTAAAGATGATTTAAATTCTATTTTATCTGCATAGACATTCCATAAGGAAGACTGTGACAATTTATTTCTTAAATAAGATTCATACTCATCTCCAATTGCCGCCCGCTTTATTTTATAATCCAGCATAATCTGCTCAAGCATTCGGGTGATATTAATTTGCCGAATCAAATTAGGGGCAAATAAAACCCTTTTACCACTTATTTGAACCAACGGTTTTGAGAATAAATCGCCCTCTTTCCCGCGTTGCGGATAATATATAAACCACTCCACCAGCTTAGCTGCTGTATTTAAACTCTTGCCATATAATCGTGAAAAACTTTTAATTAGCAAATCAATATCAACTACTGGACATAGATAATTAAACCGATCATGTTCAATCTCTTCCCAATTATGATTTAAGATATTTGAATAAATTTCGCTCATTGTCACCAAAAATTCATGCACTTCAAGGAAGTCATTCAATTCACCATATGGTAACGTTTGCCTTAAATAGGCTGGAAAAATATCCGTCTGCTTTATAATTTTCATTGTGCAGTTAGCAGATAAATTACAACGCAAGTAGACCTCCAATTCCAGTTCAAAAATGCTCTTCCACAAATCCAACTTTATTTTCTTGGCAAGGCGTATTATAAACTTATTCCCATTAATTATTCTATTTTGATTTGATATCAATAAATCAATACTATTTTGAAATCTTCTGGCCTCTCTGCGTATTCCTGCAACAAAATCAATCAAGCTCGCTTCATTGGAATTGGGCACAAAAACTGTAATATCATCATCTGTATCCGTTTTTCCAAGTTTAACCGAGTAATCCTTATATATATAAAGGGACCATAATCCGTTTATTAATTCACAAAAATTTGAATGATGAACGAACTTCATAATATCCGGACATTGCAAACATTGTTCATATGTTAGATTATCGCAAGGTTTTTCAAAATTACTGTCATAATAATATAAATAAGGAATTGAATAATCTATCAGCTCTATTAGATTTTCGCTATTCTGTGATGTTGAATATCTCATACCAGGATAGATTTCAGATTCTACATTTGCAACCAAATGCTTTATCCCTGTGATTGGCTTTTTACTATTTATGTTATTAAACTCAATACCAAGTTTATGCTGATCCTCAAAAAACGAAATTAATGCCCTCAGTTGATAATCCAATGGATAGTTCATAAATTCCGTCTTTTCTCTGGCAGCATTATTATTTTTCATGTTACTATAAATAGCCTCATAAGCCAACCCCAGTTCCATCATCATAAATCCAAAGTCTGTTTCATATTCTTCATCCATTGACATTATCATCTGTACTAAAGATTCTAAATCTGAATCTTTGTAATTATATGAAACTGGCGAGCCAAGAAGGTTGCGATACAATACAATCTTTTTAAATTTCTCCGGATTTCCTTGATATATGTTGTATAGTTCCTTAATGTCCATTTTAAACCACCTTTTAAATTACAATTTCAGCCATCTAATCATCTACCCCCATTATACAATATACCGAAATAAAAATACAGCAGTGTATATACTCTCATACATACACTGCTGTATCATACAGAAAACTTTACCTAACTATAAACTTCTTTCACTACTTCCATTTTATCAGAATCGCGTCTGTAAGTGAATATCATATCCGACAAAAATCCTTCTTCATCCGGACTATCAGAATTGACGCTAGCTATTAAACTGCGAATCTCCTCTGGCCGTATAATGCTGACAGGATGAATAACTGCATAATCATAGTTAAGGAATACAATATATAAATCTTCCCCTAAGATATCACTTAATTTTTTTGCTACTCCAGGAAGGAAAATCGAAACTGCTCCATTGAATATGACTTCATTTGTAACCCCAACCATATCATATCCAGCATCCTTTTGAAATATATCGGTATCCATAACAGAATATGCCTCAAGACCTGTCAACATAATTGGCGGGAATAAATTATATGTATTCGTAAATGCCTCTTTTATTACCTCTTCTTTTCCTTTATTCCATATCTCCAGGTACTCGGAACTCACAGCACTGCTTACATAGGCTCCATGAACAAAGCCAATATGAATATAGACAGTCAAAGCAATGTCACCAATTAAATCGTACATACCGTCTTTTAACTTTTCCATATGTTTTACATAATTAATCGGTCGAATAATCAGGTGACTTCGTATCTGCTCATAATCATCAGCGACTTCCAGCGGGCTGATTTTTCCAACTTCCCCAGCCTGTCTCAGTTTACTTTCCACTATTCTCAAAATATGTTTCAAATCCATTTTGTCAAATGCAAGTGCTTCATATAATTCCTGTGTATGGAAACTCAATTCGTAAGTTCCATTCATTTTTTTTCCTTGCTTGCTCACCACCAGTAAATCCAAGGTTCTCCCATTGTTCTGTGGTGTTGTCCTAAATTCTATACTCGTTCCATTCCATCCTTTTGTTACTTCGCGTATTTTCTGGCAAAGCGCCGCAATAAATTCTTCATATTTCATATAAGCCTCCATATCATGCCACTATGGGCAACTATCTTTTTTCATATTTGTATAATAACTACGGAACAATGTCATTATGGTATCAAATCCTGCCTATGAGATTTTGCATCCATACATCATCAAAATTATAATTATATTTCTCTTTGAGCTCTTTAATAAGTTTAAGTTTTAGGGAAAACAAACTGTCACTTAAGCTTTGGCAGCTATGTGTTGTATGACGCAAAAGAAAACAACTCTGTTTTAACGCTAAAATCTGAGTCACTAATTCTTCTATCGCAGGATTTGAATCTACAAAATCTTCCACATCTTCAATCCCATCATGCAACTCAAAATATTCCCAAGATGTATACACCGGATAGGGAATCAATCTTCCATCTATCCTGATATTTCTGTTAATATAGTCTCTCATCCCATATCCTCTTCTTATAAGAAATGGTACGGAAGCCTCCAGATATCATATGTCCCGGCGGCTTCCTGCCCATTTTTTATTTACTCTTCTGTTTCGTAAACATATATGTACACATTGTAGCTTCTCTTCCTATTTATAAGCTTCACATGAAAATTACAATATGTTCCCTCGCAGTACAAGTGATATTCCTTGTCTTCAGATGGCTCTGCTCCATAATACGCTCCAAGTTTCGGAATGTCGGAAATGCCCTTGCCAAGCTGTTCCTCCAAAATATACGCAGAGAATTTATTCATTTCCTGCACCATGTACTGGTTTCCATCCGTACCCTTTTGTGGAAACCACTTATTCCACCACCGATATCCATCATGGTCTGCACGGTTATATGCAATGAGGTGGTCTGGCTCCATCGAAAATTCTGCTTCTGTCATTAGAAGAAACTCATCCTCTCCAAAAATCAATTCCTGGCACCAATAGCAGTACCCTGACATCATTAATTCCCGTTCTTCTTCTGTCCGGTCCGGAAATAAGTTTTGGATATGCGGAGCCGGCAGGCCGCTTCCCCTACGATTAAAACGCGAGTTGCTGTACCAGCTGTATTTATTCATGTCCTCATCTGTAAGATAAATACTTGTAACGGTTCCACACATAGGGCATTGCTTCTCCACTTCAAAACGACCTTCAACCTCTTTTTTAGACATCTCGCGTGGAATATAAACATACTCATATTCATCAGTCATATTTTTATCATCGAAAAACGATAGTACCATTGGAGGTTCGCTGTCTTTTTCTATCACTGAAAACCTCTGATTCTCAAAATTCTTATAAATCGCTTTTTCCGCTGTTTCATTCTTAATATAGTAAAGCTTCTGTTTCATTTGTCGTATCCCTCCTTGATTTTATGCGGCCACAAGTTCGCTATTCTGACCGTCTGCTTCCGTTACCCCTGCATCCTCCATACACAAAGAAACTTCCATCAAATCAGCTTCCAGAACATCAGCTAAAGGCATGCCCGCAAGATGACCATGCCATACTTTCGCATTTTTCTTCCGCAGTTCTTTAAATTCTTCTACACGGAGACTTGCGCTTACTTTGGCCAGCCGGTAATCCTCCTCTGTTAATCGTGGCTGGATTGCCTTCTGCCATTTTTTTATAAAGCTGACAGCCTGATTGAAATCTACATTTTGTCGGTCACCGCTTGTACGCTTTTGACGGACAGTCCCGTCCGGTTCAAATTCCAATGTATAGAATGACTTCTCTGGCTGATCTGCTTTCCTCAAAAATGCAATATAGCTTTCCCTTCTCTGTATCCGTTCATAATAGTCATCGCTGAATCGTATACAATGCCTAAGTGCCCTGCCCTCCTGTATAATATCCTCAATCCGATTTGGAATAAGAAGTACATACTTCTGATCACTATACTCATACTTTTCTTTAATGGACTCACAGATTGCATCCACATCCGGATATACTTTTGCGATATCAACTGCCTGAAGCGTTATGTTTTTATCTTCACACAACTGTAGAACTTCATCATGGCTTTCAACCAGATTTTTGGGCTTATAGAATATTTCCAATGTGATATCACGTTTCAGCCGTTTTGACATATTGAGATAATCCTGCCAGGTAGATAGAAGTTCCAGGGGAGGTCGGTTAGTTAATGCATACTGACGTTTCAGATAATTGCATATTCTTAATTCACTCATTCTATCCTGGATGAATTTTATATTCTCCGGTCGGATATCCTGTTCTTCAAAATAGCAAATTACTGAATCCACGATATTTTTGCGTTTTTTCTTTTCATACCGCATCCATATAAGAAACAATTCGCCCCCATCATTATTCCGCAACCGTCCCAAACGGTTTCCGTCTATTCCTAGCGACTTTGCCAAACTATGGGATTCTGACACCTCAATCCGACAATTGAGTGCATCCAGCGTAAGGTGTTTTAGTCCTGCCTTGATAAAGCGTTCCAGATACGGGGCCTCAGCCAGGCCGCTAAGATAATCATTGGGACTTATTTTGTATCCGGTAGATATCAACTGCGGCAGACCTGTCCTGTTTAATATATGGCGGGACAGTGCTGGTACTGTACGTTTATACACAGCACCAGCATGGTTTAGTTTATAATCGTTGTATCCATAAAAAAACGAGTAACTGGGATAGCCTTTAATCCAGCGGTATCCTCTTTGTTTATACCTGCCATAGTAATACTGTGTGTCTGTTAGATTCTTATCATAAATAACTCTTCCGGTTTCATTACACATTATTTTTGGTGTTTTATACTCCCCTTTCTGATAAAATCGTTGTGCTGTAAACTGCCGGATTATAAGACCATCACCGTACTTTTGCGGTAAATAAACCTGTTCTGCTTTTGTACAAAGCCTCCCTGCTTTTCCCTTAGCTTTATACTGGATACGATGCCCGCAGCATATACAGGTACCATATGTATTATGTCTGGCTTTCTTCACTGGTACTATTTTCTCGCACCAGGTACAAAACCCCTCTTTCACATTTTTTGAATAGTCATAAAATATAAAATTCTCATTCAATCCATGTCTGTTTACCCAGCGAAGCCAATCTTTTGGAACATCGGGGACCAACTTCATCGCCGCCTCCCATAGAGATGTCTCTTTTTTATATCTATTCTCCAGACGCTCCTCCAGGATGGACTGCTGGTACTGGTAGATACCTTTCATACCTTTCTGGGTAACTCCCAGATATTCAGCCAATCTAATGTCTTCTTCTGGTGTTATGTAGGCACATGAATAACTGTAATAATGCGGAAATTCAAGAGCCTCCACACACGCGGTCCGCCATTTTCCCTTTACTGTATCCCAAGTGAGATATTCTCTTTTACTCTTATCAATGAAAATTTCATATAATGGTTTTTTACTTCCCAGCCGTAAATCCCTCGCCAAATAGATAGCAACCATCAAAATACCGTCACAAATTTTACTCTGCAGATATACCTCTCGCTGGAAGACAGGCTCAACTCTTTGCCACCCAATCTTTTTATTCTCCGGTATATCCTGTTCTGCCATACAAAGCATTTCATCTGTTGCATACAGATGTCCCAGCTTTTTCAGTCTTGTTTTCTTCATGACTCTTATCCTGCCTTTCTTATTTTTCCATTGATGCTATACCAAGTATCTGGAAGAATCTCTTTTCCATCCACAACATGTATTCCTATCTCTGTAATCTCGGACTGGCTTCTCACTTCCTTTGCAAAGCCCAGGATATCTCCTTTTGTGCCTTTTGCAATAGGGTTCTTTCCTCTGACAATCACAATACCGTTTTTTGCCACGCCTTGATTCAGACACACAAGGTGATTATTTTTTCTAAATGGATGATCAAGAAGATATTTTAAGCTATGAGCCACAAATTCTCCTTTGTCCAGTTTCTTTATAAGCCTCAACCGGGTGCAGCTAATTTTGCTGTCATATGCATCCTCGTCAATATCACCATCCGCGACAACCATGTAATACACTGCCCTGTCCCAGTCCGGATAGTAGGATAAGCAGTCCAATGGGTTTTCAGCACAATGCATTCCATTTATTCCGCAATTTGCTTTATCCTCCTCATTCCACACGCCTAATCGATATTGGTATGTATTACCGTGGTTTGTACAAGTTAAATCCTTATCAAAGCCCTTAAATGCAATCAACATGGTCATTTCCTCCTTATTCAGCCAGGCCGTTCTCGAACAGAGAAACCTGGCCCTCAATCTGGTCTTTATTCTGGTCAGCCGCCTCCGTCTTGGCTGAAGAATATTTTCCTTCCCTCTCAGATGCATTGCTGTTCGCTCCACCTGCTTTATTTTTCTTGGAAGCGTTGCGTTTCTTAGCGGTTTTGTTTTTGTTTCCCTTCGGAGTATTCATCTGCGCCGACAATCGTTTGTGGAAAGACTCTTCTGCTTCCGTTCTTCTCTCGGCCTCCTTTTCGCGGTCATCCGTTAAATAATAATCCCGTACCCATTCAAAAACTGTGTCTTCCAAAACAGCCATGTTTGCATATCGGCCACTTTTTTTCACCTCATCGCTTACCATTTCATACGCCCGACTCATGATTGACTCAACACACCGCTGCAGTGTCTTGTGTTTCTGGAGCACCAGGTCAGCAAAATCGCTTTTATCACAGCACCTTATGAGATAGTTGCCGATAACATCCGTAAATTGAGGATCATTCAGATTAAACATTTCATCCAACAGCTTACTCCGGGCTGACATATAATCTTTCTGCGTCTCTCCTCCGTCTATCAGGAAATACCGCTTTCCAGAGAGGAACTCTTTCAAATCCACTTCAGGAACCTTATATTTCCCGGCAAGTTTTTTAAGTTCATCCTTTAGTCCCATTTGACGCAACTTACTGGCTGTCTCGTTAAAATCTTGAATATTCTTAACCTTTTTATATAATTTTTCTATCATTGTCATACTCCTTTAAATTCAGCCGGAGAATTCACCATTCCCCGGCTATACTGACTTTATGCAGCATTATCTATGCTATCCAACTCTTCATCTCCGGAACTTTCTGCCTGCTCCATCTTTCCTTCTCCTTTCCGCTCGTCCTCTTCCTGTTCCATCAACGCCAATAACGCCAAAATCATTCCCTTACACCAGCTATTGTTCCATTTATCAATGAACATCTGGATTTCTTCTACCACTTGTTCCCATTCCTCTTCAGTAAGTTCTCTGCCGCAATACTTCTTATAGAATCCATAGCTTTCCTGCATTGCGCTATTATAATCAACCAAAAGTGCCTGGTCCAAACCTCCAATCAGCGCCAGAAATAGTGGTTCCCCCTGGTAGACATCATCCAGCGATTCTAAAGGCAGTGGTTGAGTACCATTAAGAAACACAAACATATCATTGAACAGATTTTTTACTAACATAAGATGGTCCATTCTTTTCCTCCTTATGAAGCCTTCAAATCACCGATTCTTAACTGACCAACAATCTGCGGGCTATTTTTTTTCGATTTCCTATTTGATGGCCGGCGCTTTCTTTTCAAAATACGCCTTTTACAGTTAGCCATGTCATCATACAGGCTTTCCTGGAAGCTCACTCTCTTCATCTGCAAGTAGGCATCTTCGCAAATCGCTTCTTCCAAACTTTGTACATGACACAAGAGACGGTAAGCCTCACTGTTTTCTTTGTCCTCATTATCCAAATGTTGGATATGGTCTGCTAACCATAAATAATCCTTATTATTTCGGTATTCTTCAAGCGCACGAATTGCGGTTTCTTTAATTTGCTGGCAATTCGCCATGTAATCCACATCCATAACCGGAGGAAGCGGGGCATAATAACATTCTGGGTAATCTGCCTCAGCGAACGTATTCTCAATCTGCCTCATCATCGCTTCTATTCCACTGCGAAGTCGATTTAAATATTCTCCGTCAGGCACATCCGCCTCCGGGCACCCCCTTATTTTCCACATATTCCACCGGTCATACAGAGTTTGAAGCCTTTCCCCAAATTCGTCCGCCAGCCTTTCGTAGTCTGCCTCCTCCATCTTCCCTCCTTTCCAGTTTGGGCATACCAAAGCTTCCAGTTTCTCATCGCTGATAATAAAGCCGCATATAAACCCACTTCTTTGCACGGTGCAGCCATAACGGTAGCGTCCACTCAGCCTTCCTTCTGTTTCCTCTTTTTTATTCAGATCAATATTGTGGCAGTTCCTACACGATTGTTTTTTCATTTGGTCCTCCTTCTTTCGTTATACGTACATTACGGCCGTATTGGGTGCTTACGTGCAATACGTTTTACTCCACTCATTGATGCCTTTTACGAACCCAGTGAAGTGACTAAGCCGCCATGTCGATAAAATCCTTTAGCTCCATCTGACCTGCAACCTGTTTATCTGTTTTTTCATTTCCATACATCCACCAGCAGAACACACTCTCACCATCCTTCCAGTTTCCCTTAGATTTACCACTGGCTGTACGCGCCTTTACCATACGGTCAAAAGCTCGTATGTAAGCATCGCGGTACTTGGGATATCGCTCAAATTCCCGTTCCCGGCTTCTTATGCTTGCCAGAGGGCAACCGATGCACCCAATCCTACAAAAGCCTTGGTCATACAGACAGCAATAAGGCACCTGATACTTACGGATAAAGCACCAGATGTCCTCCTCTGTCCAGTCGATGATGGGATTTAATATTCTTTTTCCCTTCAAGCTGCATATTTCTAATTTTCTACGATCTTCCTCGTTATCACAATTTAGATAAATAGCCCCTTTCTTCTTATGAATCTCTAAGAAATCCCGGTTGGCTCTTTTCCTGCTTTCTTCCCAGCGGACTCCGGTCACCGTAAAGGCTCCCTCGCCCCCTCCTTCTTTCAGCACTTCACAACAGTAGCGTGCTGTACGCAGCGGCGGCATCTGCTTCTTGACAATCAAATCCCACATGGTCAGCTCCGGATACTCAACCTTGACATCTGGAAATGCCTCCCGTATAAACCGCACCAGCTCCGGAGGATCTACTGTTGTCAAATGATAATGTGCCTGAAACTTCACATGGGCCATCTTTGCAAGCACATAAAGCACAACACTGTCTTTTCCGCCGCTGAAGGCAAGGTAATAACCATCCTCATGATACCGGACCGCAGCATCTTCAAACATCTGAAACAACTGGATTGCCCGTTTTACCTTATCTGAAAAATCATCAAAAAGTCTGTATTGTTCCATTCTCTCCCGTCCTTCGCAATTATTCTGCTATTGACGGAAAAGCCATTCTTTCCGGTGTGTCTTTTTACGCCGCTAACCGCTTTTCTTTCAAGGCCTCGGTCCGCAGTAACCTGGCATTTAACGGCAACCAGGAGTTTTCTCCGGGAAATGAGGGAATGGAACCTTTTTAGATTTCAAATGGGATTGTTGCATACGCTATGGGCGTTATTTTAAGAATTTGTGCATTTAAAATACGCCGGTATGGACATTTACGGTTTAATTCCTCTACCCAGTCTGAGAATATCATTTCAATCTCTAGGTCCAGATCATCATGCTCCAAACGCAGCAGGATATATTTATAAGCCTTTCGGTAATTTCCCCGCACAGTTACATAAGAATACTCTACTTCATATAACGGAGCTGTCAGCCGTCCTGTCAGGAACTGTGTTGGGTGGAGCTTTTTGATGAATTCCCGGTACTCTTCTGTTGCCGGAAGATTCCCTCCAACCCCAATCTCTGCAAACGAGGCGATATCTGCAAATTTATGTATATGCATAAACCTCTCCTATCCTAATGAAAGTCACCTTAAATGCATATAACCTTATCCTCAGCGGAACAATATCTATATGCATGATTGGATAACCGTTCATCTGCCGGAACTTCCTCTGCATTAATGGACTGTATCAAATCCGCCAGTTCCTGAGAAACTACAGCATCCTCAGCACCCAGGGTCGGAAACAGAATCACCTCATCTACACTATAAGGAATGATTAAGAAATCCTTTCCCACATGTAATTCACAGTATCTCATGAGCCCGGGATAGAGTAAGACTTCTGCACCACAAAAGTGAATCCGGTTTGTTAAAACATACATCATGTCCGTTATTTTCATAAGCACTGGTGGATACTTATTTACCATATTGACCAATGCCCTCTGATACAATTCCTCTTTGTCCACAGACCAATAGTTCAAATGCTTATTTGTTATCATTAAGGTTGCTGCTATTTCTTCTGTTTCTTCACATAATAATAAAAATATAACGGATAAATCCAGATATGGAATGTTTGGGATGTTCTCCAGCATAGAAGCGTTGTCGTGGGTATTTACCAGTTTACACATGATTTTATCTTTGATTTTCTCAAAACTCATATCATTTACAATCTCCTGCATACCAGCCGGTATATCTGGCGCCGATGCATAGCATTCCAGTATCTCATCAATAATCGCTTGAAGCCCTGTTCCTTTTTTGTAGCACTCAAAAAAATCTTTCAAGTGAATAGAGGGGCGAAACTGCTGCCCCTCTTTTTCAATGCACAACTGTGTCTGGACTATGCCATTGTTGATAACCGGTTTCAGAACATGCACATGGAAACCGGCCCCTAATCTTTTGGCTACTTCAGAGCTGACAGCTTCGGCAAATTTTTCTAATGTCATCATGATGTGAATCTCCTTTTCAATTTAGAATTTCGTTTCACAGTGGAATGGTCACAGTTTAAAATATCTGCGATAGCCTCTATACTGTAACCCTCGCTTCTCAGTTGCTGTATAACTTCTTTTCTCTCCTTTCTTGTTGACACCCGCACAATTTTGGGATGCTTCTTTTTTAAAATTTTTTGGGAAATCGGATTATTCAGGCCATGTTCATACAGAAACCGGGCCTCCCTTGCATTGACTCCCATTAAGATTGCAATGATAAGGCAATGATATCCCTCCGAATCGTAAGAATCTCTCATCCGCTCCCTCCTTTCCGCCTTCTGGCTTCTTCCTCCTTTCTGCAAACAAAAAAAGAGACACCAAAACAATTCATTTTGATGTCTCTTCATTCCCGCAGCACAATAGCTGCTCTTATTCTGTTACTTTAAAATCCTGCTTCCAGTTTTTAATGCCGGAACAAAAACTACTTGTAATCCTTGGATTACATAAATCAGCTTTCCCACTCATTTTACCACCATATATAGTTTTTGTCAACTTCATTGCGCTATATATTGTGTTGTTCTCCTGCCTGTTCCAGTACCAGCTGTTCCAGGCTTTCGCTGATATAAAATCCGTTCTTTTTCATTTTTTCGAGAACGGAAGCAATCTCCGGAATAATCCCCTCTCTCTTGGCTTTCAAAAGGACTCCGATTGTTCCGGTAACTTTTAGACCGAGATATTTTGCTGTTTTTTTAGCAGCATTGTCATCTATCACGACTAAATCGTCCGCTGTCCCCTCCTGGGCCAGAATCATGACTTCCACTTCTCCATCGTGTAGCTTCGCCTTATACATCTTTTTATCTGACTGGTTTGCGATTTTTTCCACATGTATCCAATTCAATGCAGTCTTTAATACCTGACATGCCGAATCGTCTTTCTCTGTCACCTCACGGTACACAGCCTCCGGGATACAAATCTCTGCATAGAGCGCCTTCAGTATATCCAATAATCCAATATTACAAAGTACAATGATGGGGGTGGAATTTACAATCACTCTACGCATTCTCCAGTTCCTCCAAAAACTCTGCTTTATTGTCAAACTGGAAAATACTGACCTTCCCCTTTCCCAGATATTTAATAAATTCTTCTTCTGTCATACCGGCTATCTGGGCACAGTATCCTATGGACACATTATTCTGCGTATAATATCCTACTGCTACCATACATCTGGCAAATGCAGCGGCCTCCTCCTCACTCATATGTGTATCATACATAACTGCATCCGGTATGCGGATTGAGATCTGGCACATAGAAGCCCTCCTTTCTGTTCCAGACAATTTATGCTTTTACAAATCTAATATATCATATCTGCCCCTCTTATTCAAGCAAACAACTTTTACAGGGTCTTTAGAACTAAATCATCCTGCCTTTTTCATAGGTTCCTCATCTTCCCTATGGATACAAGTGAGCAGTCTGTCGGCTGCTCCCTGTATCTCATTCTTTAAAAGACCATACAAGCTGGTAAAGTTTCCAATCCTGTTTTCCCGAAATGCATACTCTGTCTCAAACGCACGTATATAAGCATCTGTCTTGCAAAATAGGATAAACAGGTCTTTATCATTGATGTACAGACTGGCTTTCTTGTCACAGATATAACTGTTCTTTTTACAATACCGGCCACCATTGGTATTTTTCATTGCAATGCCGCGTCCGTTTTGTATTTCTACAAACCATGGGTAATTACGTTTATTCCCCTGGGAATCAGTATCATACCGGACAATATTAAGTTTTGTGACAATACTGTAACCCTCCTTATCTGGATTACCAAAAATCTTTTCCTGGGGATAATCAAATTCCCACAGATGATTAAAGAGCGCCGAGTATATGTATTTAGCTTCTTCTGGGCTGATATTGGCATAGACACTCACTGTATTATCCCCTGTTCCTTTGCTGTAATCCAGCATATTAAGACGGATTAAGGACCTTTCCCCAACTTCTGACACGTCTCCGGACGCATGGATATGAGCCGGAAATAAATATGACGCTGGTTTTAAATTATCCATGAGCTCTAACAGTGCCTTATCTGTTTTATACACTGCAATCTGACCGGATACTACGTTAGACCAGTCCCGTTCTTCCCTTTCTGCCATATGTCTCCTCCTCTATCTGATGAACCGGGCGATGAGACCTGCCAGTTTGACTGGCATTGTATTGAAATCTGCAATATTCAGAAATCCATCTTTGTATATTTCCTCAATCATCTTACGGTCATCACCGATTGCTGCGGAAAACAACTTAACTCCTCTTTTTTCCAGGCTATATTTGGCTTCTTGCAAATCTGCTTTTGCAATTTCGCCTTTATATCCTTGGGCATAAGGCTGTCCATCTGAAATCATTAATAATATTTTTATATCCTCTGGCCGGTTTAGCAGTTTTTGCCCTACAAATCTAAGTGCTACTCCATCTCTATTACAATCATAGGTACTAACACTCATGATTCTTAAATAATCCTGATTGTCTACAGAATCAAAATCTGCAAAAGAGTAAATGTCTACCACTTCCGTATATCCCATATCATGGGTTGTATGGCCATACAGCATAACCGGTATTCCCAGATTCCGGCAAAACGTATACATGACAAGACCCGCTTTTTGTGCAGACTCAATCCTGCCACCGGATGACATAGAACCTGAAAGGTCAAGCAGAACCGCAAATGCGATTGAAAATCCATCTTCCGGTTTTATTGTTTTTTCAAAAATCTTATCATCCAGCCGGTACAGATTTCCACGGCTTAAACGTTTCCCCATGTAAAGACCTGATTGCGTACCTCCCTCCAACCGCTCCAGCACATCTTCAAGCGATGCTTCCAGCCGTCTTGTGATTCGGTTTATTTCTGGAGCAATCATTTTATATTCTTTTTCCAATCGCATGGGAACTGTTGTCATCCGGTGCATTTCAATCACTGAATCTTTGTGGATACCATCCAATTTAAAATTTGCTGCCTCCTCCTCCAGATTCCTTTTTAAATCCGATTCCTCATCCTGCAGAAACTTCTCCTCTGCTATTTTCTGCAAAAGATTAGATAATGTCTCATCTATCTCCGATCCTTCCTCTGTTTCCTCTTCTCCTCCTTCCTGCCTCTGCCCATCTCGCATTTTCTCAAGTGCATTTTCTAATTCTTCGTTCTTACCGTTCTGATTTTGAGATTCCGGTTCTCCTTCCAGCTCCCCGTCCCAGCCTTCAATTTCCTCTTCCACTTCATTCTGTTCTTCCGAAGCACCGATAGTCTCTGAAAGTGCCACCCATAACATTTTCCGCTTTAAATACTCCTGAATTTTCTTACTCAGTTCTTCCTCCGAAAGCCGGTTTATTTCATTTTTCAGGCTCTTTGCCGCTGTTTTAATGGCCTGTCTGATGTATTTCCACAACTTTAGCATCAGGCGGTTCGTAGCATAAAAGCGAATATCCGGGTCAGCGCTTACCACTGCCTCATCAATGATTTTACGGCAGGAATTTAAGCGGGAACAATACTGTTTATCATATTCTTTTTCTGCCTCTGTCCTTCCGGCTCTGGCATAGCGGAAAATCATATCCAGCATAATGGTCAGTCCATCGCTCTTTTCTGCCTTACGCGCTTCCTGCGTTGGAATATGATGAATGATAAGCGCGGCATTACGTTGAATTCCATTTTGAATACTGCCCGGATACTTCTGGCACATAAAACTTTCAATATACACATCTTCCAGTACGTTATTTATATAAGAAGCGGTTTTCTGTATCACCGAGGCTGCCACCACGTTATGGGCATTTAAGTATCCTTTCATCTCCTCCCAGGCTTTTCTTTCGTATACCAGCTGCACCTGTGGAGGCTTTGGATACACACGCCATCTGGAGAATCCGCTTACATACCGGCCCCGCCGTTTGAAATCCGAACATCTAAGATGGCCGCATTCATGGGCTATAAACCCCTCATGGCTCTTTATTTTAGACACCCGGCTCGTCATCAGATTTGTGATTAAGTTCGCCGTATTTAAGTAGAGGAGCCGTCCATTTGTAAATGCAATCCTGGCGTCATCGGACTCTTCATAATCCATGAACAGGGTAATATCATTCTTCTGTCCCAACAATCTGACAGATTTTAACATGGTGTCATGATAGGATTGAGACAGAAAAAAATCTTTATCCGTCAGCCTTCCCATTCTATTTTTTATTTGGTTATGTTTTTGCTGCACTTTTTTATTCATTGGTTCCTCCTCATTTTTTTATGCCGCCTGCGCCTCTGTGAACGCGGGTATCACCAGTTTTTTATAAATTTCCTCCCTTTCCTCTGGTTCCGGCGCTGCTTTCGCAACGAGCGTGCATTTTGCTGCTTTCAATATATCCTTCTGTATAAGGTAAGCCCACACCCAGTCCTCATATTCCCGGTATCCGCATACTCCGCCCGTAATCATTTCTGTATTGCAGTGTTTTTGTACTTCACAAACAATATCTGCCATTTTTTTCAGGAAAGTCTCATCGTCAAATTTCACTTTCCTCTTGACCCGGGCTACCATTGCCTCCGCATTGAGCGGCTCTAAGTAATGAACCATACGCATTCTGGACAAAACGGATTCGTTAAATCCCCGGCACCCTTTATATCCCATATTGGTTGTAATGAGGATTACTGTGTCGGGATGCCGTTTCACCACTTCTCCACTGGTCAGTGTGATTGCCGCACCTTCATCCAGCAGTCCATTTAACTTAACCAGAGTACCTGGTTTGGTAATAACAGAAGGCTCCTGTATTTCCACCAGTGATGGTCTTCTGCACCCAGTCACAATAGGGGACTCTACCATGACAAATTTCTTATCATCCTTCCCATTTTCAAATCCATTTTGATAAAACATGGTCAGGATTTTTCTAAACGCCCCTTCTTCACTGATTTCGTTGTCGTACAATCCGCATATCTGCGCCAGAGCGGAAGCCGGGTCCATGATTAGATCCTGATACGTTGGCATGGGAATCTGAATCTTTCCCGGCCGTTCACCTGTATTGGGAACCATGGAAGATACCAGATCCACTTCATCTGTTCCCTCGCTGCATGTAAAAGCATAGTACGGCAATCCCAACAACTGTGCTATAATTTTTGCGTTTGTTGATTTACCCGTGCCAGCTTCCCCTACACTAAGGAAAACCCGCATGGGGCTGTTGATAACCGCGTCCATAATCTCCTGTGCTTCTGCTGATACATTGTATTTTTCCGGCAGCTTAGGAACCAGATTTTTTTCCTCATCGGTAAGCTCAAATTTACGGTCATACTGCTCTTTTAATTCTGCTATTGTTCTTTCACAGTCCTTACATTCCAGAACCCGAAATTTTCCATATATCGTCTCGGTCGGGTTATAATCTCCATCGGCCAGCTGACTGGTAAGAATTAACGGTACATTTCCAGACGCAATACTATCCCCGTCAAACAAAATACCAGACTCACCGAGAGACGCACTATTGACAATTCTTCGGTACAGATTGTCACAGCATAGAAAAGCCAGGTCCGTTGCCTTATCCGCATCCGGATATCCATTTTTTATCTCATCGTTTAACAGCAAGAAGGCTTTGGAAAATTCATCGTCATGAAGAGAACCTTCTACTAAGCTTGCAAAAATGAACATCATGATAATTTCCCTGCCGCTTGCCCCCCGCTCACCAATCTGCGGATATGCCGCCAGTGTTGTTCCGTTCTTTACAATCCCTTTCCATTTACCATCCTGTGGATGATACACACCGATTCTTATTTCAGAACCGGCAGCCACAGGCTTTGCGTACTCCATACAATACCATTTAACCGTTCCCGACACTGTCTGTACACCAAATGCGCCTTCCTGGTCTCCTCTTATAATTGCAGATACGGCCAGCAGTGCTTTTAAAGTGGAAGCGTGCAGGGTTGCACGCTTCATTCTTGACATATGATTATGGACGGAAAGACAGGATGCCTCCGTTGTGTCTTTTTTCCCGCGGTTTGCAGCCACACCCGCAAATGGTTCCGGCAAAACTCTGGTAAATGTCCAGTTTTCAAAAATCTTCATCATCTTTTGATTTCCTCCTTCTTATGCAGCTTCTTGTCCAGGAATCAGCCCCTGTCTTTGTGCCTCTGCACGCAACCTTACTGCCAACAGGGTATTTCTCTTGCCGATATCACTGTTGGAAATTGCCATATAGAGAGCTTTCTTTGATCCAACAAGATGAACCCGAAATTCTGCCCGCGTGACTCCTGTATAATAAATATTTCGCTTTAGCATCGGCCAAAAGCAGGTAAGTACCGGGATTATCACAATTGGAAATTCGGCTCCTTGTGATTTATGTATACTTGTTGCATACGCTAACTCAAGGATTGATAACTCATCTTCCTGATATGTTTTAATGACATCTCCAAAATCCACGGTCATTTCCATTTCCCCAGCCTTTGATTTTCCAATCTGGACAACCCTTCCAATATCTCCATTAGCAATCTCTTCTGTATTATGCGTCTGCATAACCCGATCACCAACACGGAACAAACCGTACTTGGTTTCCCACTCCGCTTTATCAACAGCAAACGGATTGGCAATTCCCTGCAGCCGGTTATTTAAAGCAGTTACCCCTGCCTCTGTTTTAGCGCGTAGAGGTGATAATACCTGAACCATATTCAAATCACCGCCGTTTTTTTCCAATTCCTCCTGATATATTTCCGAAATTTTTTCTGCGGCATCATATGCGTCTTCCACATAGGTAAAGGTAAAATCATCTCCATAAAGAAGATTCTTTTGATTTCTGTTTATCAAATCCGCATTCCATATGATATTTGACCCCTTCGCCTGCCGGAAAAACTCGTCCAGAACCGTAACTGGAATCACATCGGAGACAATTAATTCTCTAAATACATCTCCCGGTCCCACCGATGGAAGCTGATCCGCATCACCTACCAATATAAGTCTGGCTCCTGTCTTGATTCTTGAAAACAGCATACTGGCAAGCTTCATATCGGACATGGTAAATTCATCCGCAATAATCAAATCCTCTTCGAGGATTTCGGGTTCCATATTGTCCATCTCATCATCCGTTACATATAATGCTTTGTGGATTGTAAAAGCCGGATACCCAGTGCTCTCTGAAAGTCTTTTCCTGGCTCTGCCTGTGGGTGCGCAAAGTAGTACAGACTTATTTTTTTCCAGACGTTCAAATATCTGAAGAATAATTTTGAGGATGGTAGTCTTTCCTTTTCCAGGGCCGCCAGTGATGATGGATACCTGGGACCGAAATACCATTCGGACTGCCTCCTCCTGTTTTTGTGCAAGCGTCATTTTACTTTTTGCTAAAACAGCCTCTAATTCCCGCTCAATATTATACGTGTTCCCCGGTGAACGGAGCAGCCTGACAAGATGATACGCTGCCTCTTTCTCCGCCTCCCGGTATGCCTTTAAATAAATAGCCGTTCCATCTGCCTCCAGAATCTTATCCTTCATTACCAGCTCATTTCCTGCCAGCTTAATCTGTCCGCGCCTGACTGTATCAGTTGGAAAGCCTGCATTGAGCACCTTATATGCCATATCGACAATGATGGTACTGTCTAAATACAGATTTCCTTCTTCAGCGCCCTTTCTCAAAACATATTGAATAGCCGCTTTAATCCTTTCAGGCTCATCCGGAGCGAGGTCTTTACTGGCTCTGGCAATGGAATCAACGGTAATAAAACCAAACCCTTTGATTTCACAAAGACGGTATGGGTTTTCCTTCAACAGTGTCACTGCTTCCAGACCAAAATGCTGTTTGATTTTTTCGGCCTTTTTGGGTGTGACGTGGTAAGGTGCAAGATACGCCATTAATTCCCTTAATTCCGCACTCTTCTGATAGGATTCAATAATAAATTCCAGCTTCTGTTCAGTAATTCCCTTAATAGCAAGGAGTTCATTAGGATGATTCTCCATAACAGTGAAGGTATCGGTTCCGAACCGGTTGACAATCTCTCTTGCCATAACCGGGCCGATTCCCGTAATCAATTCGGAGGACAGATAACCGATGATTCCCTCCCGGCTTTTGGGAAGGAGAACCCTCGACCAGTCAACACCGAACTGAAGGCCATATTTCTCGGACCTTTTCCAGTCTCCCTCCATCTCAATCTCTACATTATCCATACAAGGAAGTTCTTTTCCAAATGCAGTGAACGTCACCTCTGTTCCATAATTGGATATGACTGCTTCACTTGGAATACAATCCAGCTCCATACTGCTGTATTCAGCCACGGTATAACCATTCCCCGGGTTTACATACAGTCGGCTCTTAAATTTACATACCATCGGTTCTCTTCCTCCCGCTTACCTTGAAACATAAATGTATCTCCCATCATTGACTGCATAAAATCCGTCCTGCTTTAAATATTCGGTAATGGTATTGGCTTGCGCGCCCGGATATCCAGGAAGATTGCCAGCCCGTCTGTAACCCTTTGGGGTGCGGATATTACAGACACCATCGGTACGAATCCAAAATTCATTTTTTCCATGTGCAAATATATTGGTAGATATCGCTTTGATTCGTTCCCTTCCGCACCGTGTATACCATTCATATACCGGGGTGTCCCTTTCGTCCTGACCATTATTTCCATCATCCGGACCTTCCTCGGCCGTTCCACTTCCACTGCCAGACTGTTCTTTTTCCTCCGATGATTTAATTATCCTGATTCTCCATTTTTTTCTGATAAGCAAGTAATACACTACAAATGGAATCCCAATCGATACCGCATTCACGATAAGCCCCAAAATCATGGGAGCTGCCAGCTGTAACATCACGGCCCCCGCTGTGCACACTAAAAATACCATGATGAATTTCTGTACTTTCTTTTCATTCATCTTCGTTTATCCTCCAAAAGCAGGCGGCTAGAATGCGCCATCACATCCTAGCCGTCTGTATTCATACTGTTAAATCAATTAAACGGAAGACTTTCTTCCATTCCACTCGCTACATTCATAAAGTCATCGCCGGCAGCTGCCCTCACAGCCCCTCGCTGGGATGCGCTTCTTCCTACCGCGCTTCGGCTAGGTGCCTGACGCTGTGATGTATTTCTGCTGGCAGCCGGTTTTGCGGCGCCCTGATTCGTAGCTGGCGCTGCTGCTCTGGATGCCGCAGTGGCTGCTCTGGGTGCCTGTGTTGCATTTCTCGTCACCGGAGCTTCTTTGGACATCTGTGCCGCTGATGCATTTGCAGGATTTGCTGTTCTGGACGGAGTCGTGCTCTGCGCCTGCCCATTATCTGCCTCTCTCTTTCCATCAGCGAACTCAACATCGTCCGCTTTCAAAGAAACGCCATATACCTTTTCTCCCTTTTTATTTGTGTAGTTATCATTCTGCATTCTTCCGCTTACCACCACACGCATACCACTGTACCAATACTGTTCCACAAACTCTGCTTTCCTATCGAATGCCACACAGTTAAAAAAGTCTGCTTCTGGTTCTCCTTCTCTCTTTGGTATCCGGTCCACCGCCACAGTAAATCTGGCAATCGACATCTGGGCTTTCTCTGAAAAACTCACCTCCGGATCCCTTGTCAATCTTCCCACAAATATACATCTGTTCATTTGTTATCCTCCTTCGTTTTTATACAAACCCACTTTTGGATTGCTCCATCTTAGCTTCATGCGCAAAAATAGACACGGAAAGATGGTTTCTCTCCCTGCCTTTTTATACGGCAATGCCGCCTTCTCCTGTATCATCTGTTCCCCAGATTTCAGCCATCTCCTCTGGAAAGGCTACTGCAGCCACATCCCGATACCGTCTTGCTCCTTCATCATTCAACGGGGCCTCCAATGAAGCTTTCGACCAAAAGATTGCTTCTTCTTCCGGTACATGATAGGGACCTGTGAGAAATCCTCCGTAATTCCACCGGGGTACGGAAGGCTCTAAAATCGCTTCCAGCTCCCCCTTTGTATCTGCATTCAGTATCATCTGACTTTTCTTTAACATAATCCCAACCAACAGGACAAATGCAAAACACTCTGCTCCGTATCCATTGACACGTCTTCTGATACTTTCTAAGGCGCTACAGGCACTAAGCTTCATTCTCTCTGTTTTTGTCTCATCACTACGCAACTCTTGTTCCGTATGACGGCAAATTGCTTCGATGATGAATTGTTCTGTCCATCCCATCATATCCAATCTGCTCCTCTTTTTTCTTCAGGCCAGACCACCAGTAATCATCAATTCCCTTATCATTTCCAGCCCAAATCCCATCTTCTCTCTGGTCCCAGGTCTTGCGGATGCATTTTAATTTTAGCCGGTCACAGCTCTCATAGAGCCTGCAGCAACCCGCACGAATCTGGTCCCGCTTTTTCCGTTTCTCTTCACAAATCTTCCTTCCATAGTAACGCTCCTTGTTCTGACATTTACCACAAGTAGAGGACTTATAATCACCATAGCAGCCGATATCCATGAATTTGTCCATGTCAAAGTATTCCATGACCATCTCAAGACCGTTCTCCTTTAGGACTGCCAATGCCTTCTCAAGGCTCTTATACTGGTTTACTCCCGGTGTCCCCAAAAAGCTGTATCCGGATAAAGCATGAGCGACAATCGGTTTTAATATTCCTTCCGTTACCCGTACCGTCTTGTCAAATGGATTTCCAACAAAACTGACCGGACTCTTACTGCCGGCACCACGTTTTTTATTGGTACTGCTTAACCACAAATACTTTTTATCATCATGGGGAGCATCCAACCGTATCTGAAAACCTTCAATCTTTCCGGATATACTGTAAGCCGGGCATAGGATTCCCTGGTTATTCCGATATAACGCAATATCCCAGTTTTGGTTTTGATTCATGTAAAATCCCGGTATGCCCGCAAGAGAATATCCTTCTTTTATCAGCCTCCTTGCGAGCCCCTCAGTCCCATGAACTGGAGTACTGCGAAAATGGAATGCCTCAATCTGGTTGCTTGTTAGCCCCCGGTCCATCAGTTTTCTCCGGTGAGTTTCCGACAGGGACAGCATCTCTATGAGTCTCTGATAAATCTGACTTCTTTTCTCAAGACTTGCTGTTTCTTCCTCCTCTATCTGTGTCATCGTTCCTGTGAAGCTGCTGTCATAGCTGTTTCTGCAGCCAGCGCCCTCATGCAGCGCCGTCTTAATTTCACGATAGGCAATTTTATACCGATCCACACCACAAATTCCCATCAGGTCTGCATAGAGTGTCAGCATATTTCCATGAGCGCCGCATTTAAAGCAGTGATAGGTATTTGCCAGCTCACCGTCTTTTACAATACGGAAATTCATTTTTCCTCTGGTATCGCCACAGAACGGACATACGACATTAAAGGAATTTCCTTCCGTCAGCCTCTTAATTCCCAACAAATTTGCTACATCTGATATGTTAAACATCTTTTAAGTATTCTTTCCCGCTGCTTTCACCATGCGGCCTACAGCGTGCTCAAAAGCAATCTGGCGCCTTGTCGGATTGTTTCATTTCTGCCGCGGTAATTATAGGCTATCCACTCCAACGCCTTCACCCCTTCTTCTCCCTGATTGAGCAGCTCACTCAGACATTTATTGTTATAGATACCAAATGTGCAAACAATATTGCCAGCTTCCTCAATTGTCATATTTACAGCCGGCTGTGGGCTTACTTCGTTTGGCAGATTCACCATCGTCCCATTCTCCGGCATGATATGGCGGCTCAGAACCGGACGGTTCGTGTCTCCCTTATCTGCCTTCTGTTTATCTTTTGCAGACTTCCTTCTGGTCTTTTTTGCATCTGATTCCATACCCCCATCTTGTTGTTTTGCTGTTTCTTCCGCATCCGTTTCCTCATGCCCTGATTCTGGGTTCATCTCTGAATCATTCATCATGGAACGTTCTTCAGATGCATCAACTTCGCTCTCCTCAGCTTCCTCCATCGGTTCTTCCTCCGGTAATTCATCCGGTACTTCCTGTCCGCCTTCCATTTCAGCGTCCAGTTCCATATCGGTTATTCCAGAGGCATCTCCTGCTATCCCTTCTGAATCCCGATCTGAGAAATCATATGCATCAGAGGACAAGCCATCATATTCCGGTATGCTCCCATCATATGTATCCGGTGGAAAATCCCGCATATCCGGGTCTACACCGCCCTGGTCGATGCAGTATTTATCCATTAGGTAGTATTTCATGGCATATGTGAGCGCACTGCCTTTTGCTTTCTCCGGCATTTCATGGGTACCGATGGCGTGGATTGTAACGGTTACCTCGTCTTCTGGCTTCTCTGCATTAATCCACTTTAGTTCTAAATCTGCCTCATACAGCCACATTTGACAATATGCTAAGAATTCAACATAGACAGAGTCCCCATTCTCGTTTCTCTTTGAAGCACATTCCGAAACAATTTCAAAGTTCACATTCCATCGGTTCATTGCCGGGGTCAGATAGCGGAAAATATCATCAATCTTTATAAAATCATAATTCACGTCCTCACTGTATGCGCGTTTTACCAATGCAGGTATCTCCGAGCGGATCTTTACCATTTTTTCCTGTAGTGTTAAAATCTTTTGTTCCATGTTCATTCCCTTTCTTAACGTGTGATTTGTATTCCATCATAATTGTCTCCACCTGGCCTCTTAGTCCATATGCCAGATCTCGTACCATCTCAAAATCCATATCCACAAACAATGCCTGATGGAGTTTTTCCTTTACCTTTGCCTGAGTCACAGCCTGCTGCAACTCAGTAAATAAGCGAGATTCTTCACTCGCAAGCACATAACCGCCCTGACCGGAATATACCACATCACATAAGTATTTTTTCGCAGTATCTGTTAGCTCACAGGACCAGTCATTCGGAGTTCTATGGCCGGCAAAACCGGCTTTTTCCCGCTTCAGCTTTCTTAACCAAACTCTAAGCTTTAATTCCAGAAAATGTCTCTCATTATCAGTCAAAATTCCTCCTATGTTATAGTAAGACAGAGGGTATTGATGCAATCAGACTGGCAATACGGTAAGATTCTCCCTGTATTTCTTTTTCCTCTTTTACCACCCAGTCACACCATTCCACTGCGAACCGAGTCAATATCTGCTGAAGTGTACGGTCCTCCTTTTGCATAGCAACCAGGAACTGGCGAAATGGATTGCATATTTCCCATTCTGTTTTAGATAAATATGCTGCAAACAGCCGTTCAACTGATTCCGTCTGGTGGCCGCTGACCGAAACTTCATTGGGTGCAGAATCCCTATACGTGACCCAAGGCCATAAATTGGTCTTTGAAAGCTCTGGTTTCAGTTTACAGGACAATTTCACACTGCCCTCATTTCGTTCATCCCACTCACTACTGGAGGATAAACATATAAACCACTGCCCAATCAACATCATAAAATTATGCCTGATTCTGTAGTCTTCCTTCAACATAAGCTTCATAAAATCCGTATGGTCCACAATAACAACATTGAGATATCGGCCAACCAAGATTTCCTGTACCTTCTTTCCATCTATCACAGATACCATTTCTTCTGGCTGTCTCATTTCTTCGTCCATTTTCGTTTTCCTCCCCTAACTTGCCTTATCCTCTTTAATATAAAAAGACTGTGAGGTATTTGTCTGCGCATACTCTCTGTAAATATCCGGATGCATAAGCTGCAGCACCTCCAGGCTGTCTTTATTGATGGAAGTTGTAACTTTCCTGTTATAGCCGGCCAAATACCTGATATTACCAGTTTCCAGTACCGCTTCCTCAGCTCCCTCCATGGCTTCCTTTATTGGCGCATAGGCAAGTTTCATCTGTTCATCTATCTGATCCATTTGACGCTTCAATTCTGACTTCCGTTTTTTCAGTTTCAGATAGGACGTCATGTTTGCCGCATATGATGGTGGGAGTACAATTTGTTTATTCTCCTGCACACCATAGCGTCCCTGGATGCTTTTAAGCATTAAGTCAGCCTTCTCCGTATACTTAGGTGGTTTTCTTAAAGCAACACACTGATTCCAGAAATACGATTCCTGCCGAATCAGTTCTTCTTCCTGTGCCAAATCACGCTCCAGGCGCCGTATGATAAGAGAACCCTCATGGTTACCATGAAGGCAGAGAAAAATTATGCCATCTACGTTAGCCACACTCATATAATGAATCCCCTGGAGAACATAGTGCGGTGGAATATTTCCACCTTCCCAGCCATTCATGTGGTGGTAACTGAACGAGGTTTTGCACTCCAACAAATAGATCTTTTCATCAAGCTTAACGAAAAAATCAAAATCAGATATCATAAACGGATACAGCGGATGCCGGAACATTTTACGCACAGCATACGGTCTGGTATCTGTGCGTTTCATAAAAATCTGAACCACCAATTCCTCCAGACGCTTTCCGATTTCCTTTGCTACCCAGCCATCATCATTCTGTTCTTTGATTTTTTTATGTACCTTCTCTTCATATAAATCCCTGGCTGTTTTCCATGGCGAGATGCCGCACACGGCCGCCGCATCACTCCCCCCAATCCCCAGTGTTCTGTATAATTTCCATTCGTCATGGGATAGGGTTGTTATATCCTCCACCAGCACATCTGGTTCATAATTCAGGTTCAGCATATTGTCTCCTTTCTGACAGAACAGTAGGGTTCCCTGCCCTGCCTTATTTCTTTCATCAGTACAGAATCGTTCCTGGGATATCATATTCATGGAAACGATAGGTCAAGCACCGTGAAACCATCTCTTCCAAATCGGTTAATGCCTTTGCACCCATTCCATTGCTCTGTGCCAGAAAAATCGCCTCACAGATTCCACAATAAATATCATAGCCATTACAGATTCCCGGTCCATGTCCGGCCTTAAACTGTTCTACCGTCTGGGCTGTCAGCGCCTTACTGATACCAGCCTTAATCATAACACTAGCCATAACGTTAGCCGGATAGCTGGCATATACATGAAACAGCTTCGACAAATCACCAATGGCCTCCTGATATCTGGCAAATATCTGTCCCATATTCTGAGAGAAATCTTCTATGGATGCATTATTCGTATGCTCCAATTTCAATGGTTTTCCTAAAATCAACGGCTTCTTCTCTGCTCCCAGCAGAAGAGAATAATAGATATTCGCACCACTTACGCCAACATCGGATGTCTGGACACGAATCAAAGCTGATAATACGTTATCTGCCTGTAAGCCATACTGGAGCAGCAGTTCCCGGTATGTATCCAAGAGTCCTTTTTCTTCCAATTCCCAGGACGCCATTGCCAGAGAATGACTGAACAGGCCGTTTGAAAAGGTAGCCTTGTCATAGTTTTCTGCAACATAGATAGATGCTACTTCAAATAATTCCGGCATTGGCAGGACGGAATAGTCACTTGGGTCTCCGCCATGTACCGCGCGCACCTTTCCTTCATGAATTCTCACAAGAGCATTTCCCTTTGTCACTTTCAGACAGTCATTTAATACCCGGGCTAATTTCCCCTTCGGCAAATCCAATAGCGCAGAACCTGCAATCCTGGCCCTGCTCTCGATTGACTTCATGGTGGTCTGTCCGACCGGATAATAGGTACTGCCAAGGCATAAGAACAGGCCGGAATTCTTCATTGTATCTTTTATGATTTCCTCTTTCTCGTCCATGTCCTTTATCTTCTCGCAAATCTCTGGTTCTTCCTCTCCGGCAATCACAAGAACAGTATTGGTGGGATGTTTCTGCCATTCTGCCCCGCACTCAATCCCATCCAAAAATTCGAGAAACTCTTCCTTATCATAGAATGTCTTTGAAAAATCATCTGCAAAATTCATATGCGCCCTCTCCTTATAAGTTAATTAGAACAGATACGATATGGCCTCCGCTGATAACAAACTCATAGCCATCCTTTCCCATCTCAACCATTTCGCCGATTGTGAGCTGGTCTCTCCCTGCGTTATCCCATCTTGCTTCTAACTTCATTTGTTTTCCTTCCTTTCTTTTATTTTTGTCCAGGCTTTATGCCTGAAAATCATCATTTGTTGCTACATGCAGTTTCTTATCCGCCCGGTCAAACAAATATACAAGGTCAGAAAGCTTCACTCCTTTATTTTCAATATTTAAGGCATGTATCACAGCTTTCCAATCCGCAATAGAGGTTCTATTTTTTCTGGACGGAATTAATATAATCTCATGAATGTCTACCGGAAGTATAAGGAGGCTGTCATTGCAGCTCTCTGAAATCTGTCCCAACAGATGATTGTCAATCATATTGCTGGCTCCATACAGGCCACTTTGATTTGACAGCACATACATAGGGTTCTTCTGTTCCTGATGGCTTTTGATAGATTGGAGCATCTCACCAAATGTGTTTCCTATTGGAGCTGATATCACCTTCCAGTCCTTAATTTCAACCATTTCAATCACCGGTGGATTGAGATCTGTATTTGACTTTGCCGTTTCCAGCACGTCCTGCAGCTCCACTTCCCACCGGTCTAAATCCTCGTTTACCACGGTTCTAACATACGATTCTCCATCCACCGTAATAAAAATCAAGAAGTACGCCACCATGTCGTAGTATCTGATATGCGGTATATACTTCAGCACTTCCTCATTGTCTTCGCGATTGGCCAATGCACAAACAAGATTGTTTTTTACGTTGCTAAAGCTATCTCCTGTGAGATATGGACCATTTAAGAATCCTCTCTTTTTTTTGTACTCTTCTATCACTTTTGTTACCGCCCTTTGAATGTCTTCCTCATTATCCAGCCAATGAAACTCACTGCCGTTTAGGTATATCCAAATTCCAGCTGATTCACCGGATTTTTGGACTCCAACTCTGAGAAATTCCTCGTCCTGTTTTTCCATTCGCTGCGGAAATGTCGCTTTATATTCCGCTCCCAAGTTCTCCTTTAACTTCTCTTCAAAACTTGTCTTACGCGTTTCCATGTTCATTTTTTCTTTCTCCTTTTCTTTTTTAGCAAAAAAATAAGACACCAGAAACTTCTTCAAATTTCTGATGTCTTACTTACAAACAGAGATTGCTTCTCTGCCTGGCTTTCTTATGTTAGGCTCATGCCTGAAAAACTTAGCTTCCGGTTGCCCGGAACAAACATTCCAATGCGCTTAGTAAAAAAGCGGCACAAATCAATGTCATGTTTATTTTATCACTATATATAGTGTTTGTCAATATTTCAAATCTATATATAGCTATTCAATCCCATGTGATTGCTAAATCGTATCAATTCTTCATATCCTCTCTACTGTGTAATATCATGAAATCTGTTTATATCCTCTCCTATAGTTTTTCTCTATCCAGCTAAGCAGCTTTTTCTCTCCCAATTCCTCCATACAGAAATCATAAAGCTTGGGATTATATGCTTTCAGCCTTACGAATTTTTCAAAGCTTGTCAGATGACAGCCCACTGGACAGAACAGACAGCCGGTTCTTTGTTCTCCTGTGCACTTAAACGGCCCACATGATGGAAAGAACCCAATCTGACCGGGAACTTACCCCACTTCGACCACCTCACCATAAGGCTCTGCAATTTCTAACTGTTTTTCCACTGTATACCGGAGCACATCCTGTGCTCTCCAAAATCCCATTGGCTTACTAAGTGGCCTTTCGCTTTCAAAGCTATTACAGCCAGTACGAAGATATGCTTCCTTGCGCCTGGCAGATTCCTCTGCCATAAGTGCTAAAATGGGATGCCGTCCAGTCTGCTTCTCATACAGGGCAATCGGCTCCTCATTCTGCTTAACACAGCAGTAGTGTGATATCAGAATATCCGATTCATACAGTGGTAGCCATTTTGTATACCCCTGCCGATACTCGGATTTTTTTCCATTCCGATCCAATCCATGCAACTTGTTGAGGGCCCATTCCGTTCCCTGCCTCGCATACCAGTCTTAGGTGTGGAAATATAGTAACCCACCTCTGTATCACGCAATAGCTGGTGGTCTATGTTAATCACACGGTTAGTTCAATGAAGCAAGATATACTTCAGGGTCAGTAGAAGGATAGTATGCAAACAGTATATCTTTATATACCAAATCGCCAGTAAATAAGTATCCTTTGTCTTTTTCCAAAAAACACAAATGCCCTGGTGAATGTCCAAGTGTATGCAACACTTTAATTTACCGTCCGCCAATATCTATCACATCATGGTCAGTTACAATTTTTGTTGGCATTCCTTGAAATAGCTCGTAAGATTTATCCTTTCAAATTCTTCAAAGCAGACGGATTATTCTCTAAGATTTCTCCAACAGTGGGACATGTCTCTAAATCCAAACAATCGCCACAAGTAGCAACACCCTTTTCTAATGCACACTGGCGAATACCACACATATTATCACAAAATACGGTTTTAATTCCGTCAACACGACAACCTTGACAGTTAATATGCTCAGGAAGAATAGGTGCATTATTTAATTCAGCCCATAGCTTCGCAGTTTTTTTTCGTAATTCTTGGTTGTCATTGATTGTTGCAATATATGCATCACATTTTTCACAATCCAGTCCACAATATGCAATCATTTTTTTCATGGTTATGTACCCCCATAATTTCAAATTTATCAATTTCGTATCTTCTTGCATTCTTCTATTTTCAAATCATTACCTTGTTGAATTTATAGCCAACACCCCAGACAGTTAATATGTACTGTAGATTGTCTGGGGACGTGAATTAAGGATATTATAGGTTTAAGTAAACGTCCTCTTCCATCATTTATTCTTTTGATTTTTTATCCAGATACAGCAGATAACCACTCCGATTAAGGCTATCCCTCCCGTGGTTATATATGGTAATTCAATATTGCTTTCATACAGATACCCAGTTAATAAAGGAGCAATAACTTTGCTAAGATTTCCGGCGGTACTGGCAAATCCCATCAGTGTTCCTTTATGCTGATTGTCAGTTTTTGAAAGGGTTGCGTTTAATGTGGGTACTGTAATAGCAGAAGATACCGCAAATAAGCCAAAAACCACCAACACACTAACAAACCCAGTTGTCAATACCATGGCAAACGCTACTAAGGCTTTGCAAAACATACCTATCAGTATTAGTCGCTTCTCACCAATTTTTTTTGATAAAGGACCAGTCAAAAAGCCTTGTACTACAATCAAAATACCTGCTAGAGCCATCCAAATAACACCAACTTGCTTAGAGGAAAATCCAAACTTATCTACGACATACAGCCCCGTAATTCCTTGCAAGCCTGTTTGACAGAAATGCACGACGAAAATAAGTATCAAAACCATTCCTGCTGAGCCAAAAATTATACTTTTCAGGTCTGAAAAATCAAAGGGTTTTCTTTTTTCCGTCTGTCCTGAACGCTCAATTGACTCTGGCAAAAGTGTTAGAATTAGCAGAAAGGCAATAAATGAAATGCCGGCTCCTGTAAAAAATGGGAGCGCAAGCGAATAGCCTGCAAGAATGCCTCCCAATAATGGTCCCATCATTACGCCAACGCTCATTGAAGCTCCAAGTTGACTCATATTCTTGCTTCTTTCTTCCTCCGAGCTGGAATCTCCAACATATGCCAAAGATGCAACGGACGTAGCAGATGACAAAATACCTGATAAACTGCGAGCTATAAATAGCGTCCAAAAGGATGAAGCCAAACCGAACAGGAACAAACTGATGGAATATCCTATAATACCAATGCTGATAATCGGCTTTCTACCAATTCGGTCGGACAGTGCACCCCAAAAAGGTGCGCATACTGTTTGTGCCAGAGCATATACGGCAGTGAGCCATCCAAGCTCACGGCCGCCAGCACCTAGATTTTCCATGTAAAATGGCATGACCGGAAGAATTAAGCTATATCCTAACGCAATCACCAAAGTAGCAAGCTTTAAAGCGAAAATCGGCTTTTTATTCATCAATCGTCACCGTCCCCTCCGAGCCGTCCACCGTTATCATTTGTCCATTTTTAATACTTCTCGTTGCTGTGTGTGTCGCCATAACGGCAGGGATACCACATTCCCGTGCAACAATACTTGAATGACTGAGAGGACCTCCAATATCCGTTACAATTCCACTTGCAGAGGCAAATAAGGGTGTCCAAGCCGGAGTTGTAGTAACGGCAACCAAAACACTTCCCGGCTGGAAATTTTTAAAATCTGCCGGACTATTTAGTACGCAGGCACGAGCTGTCACGACACCAGAACTGGTTCCTATACCCCTCAACACGGTTTTTCCATCTTTTTGTTTCTGTGGTGCATGTGATATGCTTTTTACTTTCTTCTCAGGTAACTGAGCTGGTGGCACATAGCCCTGGTACTTTTTGAGTTCCGCTTTTCGCTCAAGTATCGATTTTCTTCTATCGGATAAAGGTATATTTTCGTCTAACTGTATTATGAGTTTTTCCAATTCCAATTTTGTGAGCCAATAAATATCATCTATATGCGAAGTAGCTCCGCCACGTATAAGGCGTGCTGAAATTTCATGAAACATCCGGCGAATCAGAGGATGCCCCATTCCCATCAAATAAATAGCATTTTCACGCATAGGAGCAGTTTCCTGCGCCCAATGGAGCAACTTCAAAAACAGTTTTTTGCGTGAGCTACCTATATGTTGTAAAATTTCTTCTTCTGCCTGTTTCCTATGCTTTTCAAATTTGGATTGACGTAAAAAAGGACTTTCACCTTTGCCTTCTACAAAGGTTTTTATGGATTCAAAGGTTGGTGTAAGTGTTTCCTGCGGTGTGGAATATGCAAAATCAAATTCATAAGCGGTACGACCAAACTCTTTAAAATACTGATTGATTCGATTTTTCCATTCTATCCATACTTCCAGCGAAACTCCGTCAGGCGGAACTGAGGACATAAAATTTTCCGCTATCTTTGCTGTTGGATTACTTTGCAGATAAAGATTGAGAGTATTATTTTGCTTTACCCATTCCGAGAGACTCCACAGGTTCTTTTCGGCTTGCAGAGCAATCGTATCAAATCCAAGCAGGAAAACAGAAGTATCTGTTATACCAGCGCGACGAGCCGCTCCCTGAAAAAATTTTGTAAATAATGTTTCGCTGATAGAGGCGGCTGGTAATGTAAGCTGAATCCTCGTGAAATAAATACACGCTCCATAAAATACAGTCTGAATCCCCTCCATTATTTGATGAGCATTCAGCATATGCATGGGCTTTTCTTCCCATTGTTTAATCACATCCTCAAATTCTTTTCGTGCTGTTTCCCAGCGTGCAACACTGTTCGTGAGCGCACGGCGTAAAGATCGGGGGGAAAGGGATTTGAGAGCAATCAAAAGAGGCTTTGAATTAGCGGAAAGATAAACATATCCGTTAATAATCGTATATGCTCCGTTTTCTGGCAGTAGCTTTTTCGCACTTTTACCAAACATATCTATCCATAAAAGCGCCGACGCACGGTTGACTATTTCAAGCCCAAGTGTGGCGAATAAGGGCGTAACAGGATTTGGCAAGTGTTCCGCTAGACTGCCTCTTGTATATATAACATCCTTTTCCGGTAACGTCCATTCCGGCGGTAGGACAGTAATGGGGCGAGCCTGAACAATATACAACTTATCTTTTTCCAGTGCCCACTCTACATCCATAGGCATTTCATAATACTTCTCAATTTTTTTTCCAAGCTGTGTCAATCGCATAACTTGATTGCGAGTAAGAGCATGTTTTTTCCTAAACTGTTCAGGAGTTGGGATTTCTTCTGTTCCATCTGAGTTGCGGACTGTCATAATCTCTTTGTTTGCTACTTCATACGATACAATTCGTTCAGCATCTTTATCTACAACGATTGTATCAGGGGTGACTAAGCTAGAAACCACCGATTCGCCAAGTCCCCACGCGGCGTTAACAATCATTTCGCTGCGTCTGCCATTGATAGGGTTTAGCGTAAACATAACGCCGGACGCATCGGAAAACGCAAGCTTTTGTACTACAACAGCAAGTGCGACAATTTCCTGCTTTATATCATTCTTCACGCGGTAAGCAATAGCGCGGGCTGTCCATAGGGAAGCCCAGCACCTCTTTACAGCGTCAAGAACTTCATTCTCACCTTGTATGTTAAGATAGGTTTCCTGCTGGCCTGCAAAAGAAGCGTCGGGCAAATCCTCGGCGGTTGCGGAGGAACGGACAGCCACCGCTATATTTCCCAATCCAGCATATGCGGTTTTAATTGCATCTGATACTTCCTGCGGCATTTCTCCATTATGGAAAAGCATCCCTATCTGCGTAGATGCATTTTCAAGCTGGCTGGTATTGTTAGAGTCAATACCGTCCAGCAACTTATTAATGTGAGGCTGAATATGGTTCTTTTCAACAAAAATCTTGTATGAAGTAGTCGTAACATGAAAGCCCTCCGGCACAGGGATACCCGCTGTCAAAAGTTTTGATAAAGACATACCTTTTCCGCCGACCATTTCAAGGGTTGCCTGTTTATGCAACAAGGGTAGAGTATAATAAATCATAATAACTCACCTCCATCATTCATAATTCCGTGTAGAAATATATCCATTGTTTCATCAAGCATTTTCTCCGGACTGGCTGATGGTCGGGATGTGTAAATGATTGATATAATGGAGTTAATTAACAAATGCGTCATAAGATCGGCATTCGTCTTACGGAAGACGCCTGATTTCACTCCATTTTCAATTACAGATTTTATAATATCCTGATATGCGTAACGCGCAGTTTTCAGCCGCTTTCGATAATCTTCTTCTAAATAGTCAGATTCTGTATTTAACCACATCAGCACCGTTCGATACTGCTTTGGTACTCCAAGATGATTCAGCATGATTTTTCTAAGACACTGTTCCGGCGAGGATTCATCGGCAATAATCCTATGAACCTTTTTAATTGTTTCTTCTATTTCTTTCTCAACTGCATATACAACAATCTCGTCTTTCGTTTTGAAAAAATCATACAGACTGGACTTTCCCATGTTTGCTAAAATCGCAATTTCCCTCATTGAAGTTTTTTGGAATCCATTTTTCTCTATGAGTTGCATAGCAACACTGATTATTTCTTCTCGGCGCTCTTCTTGTTGTTCTGGTGTAAGCATAATTCCTTTTGGCATATTATGATACCTCCTTATAACGACCATCGGTCGCTTCTTGTTTCGCGTTTATTATATAGCGACCGATGGTCGCTTGTCAAGTCTAATTTTTTATACAAGAAAATAAGGCATCAGAAACTTCTTCAAATTTCTGATGCCTTACTTACAAGCAGAGACATCTTCTCCTTCATAGGTGCGTAAATTCATATTCCATAAAAAAAGTAAGGCGTTCTTTCTCCATCTTTGGATATATCTATTATGATATATCAAATATTTCTTTTAAAATTCCTTGTAACTCTTGTGTTGGTGCTTCTTTACAAAATTGATATAGCCATTTTTCACATCTGCTTATTTCACGTTCAAAGCTATCAGAAAAATCCTCTGCTGACTTATCAATATCCTCTTGGAATTGATTATAAAATTCATCCCAAAATTCCATTAATAAATTATAGAATTTCAACTCTATGAGTATATAGGTAATTCTATCGAACTCCTCATACGTTATATTATTTCCTTGAGACATTTCTTTTGCCGTTTCATTTCCGCATAAGTAGTAAAACAGTAATCTTTCAATATCAGCCTTTTTCATAAATAAATATTTTTCACCCCATTGTATAAAATTCGTTATCACGAAACATTATAATTCTTAATGGTTATAAAATCAAGAATATATTTCGTTATTACGAAACTTACAGACATACCAGGGGGATTATATATGCAAAAACTAAGACCAGATATGGATATTGGCCACAACATTCAATTTCTGCGACATTTAGCTGGTTTAACACAAGATGAAACTGTTGCCAAATTGCATCTTATGAATCTTAATATTTCTAAGAGCACTTATGCAAAATTAGAAACCAATCGCATGAATATAAAAGTTAGCGAGTTAGTAGCATTATCCATAATTTTCAATTCGAATTTTGACGATTTTTTTCGTGGCTTACGTGACGAATTTTCCTCACATTTTGATTGATATATTTTCAGGAGTGAACTCCTCATTGTCTAAAGCCAATGGATTTTCTGCTTCATCGACCACGTAACCTGCTATCTCCACAGGCATAATTTCAGGCAGTCCCTGCCCTATATAATTGACTGCTCTTTCTCATTCTTTTTTCCATTCACTCCTTTTTGTTCAAAAAGTAAGACACCAAAAACTTCTTCAAATTTCTGATGTCTTACTTACAAGCAGAGAAATCTTCCCCGCTAAGTTCTATCCAGTAGTGTGCATCTGCCGGTTTTCATTTTAAACATATTTAAATTCTCCTGTTTCTAACCACATTACTTTTTCCTCCAACAATAGTGGTTGGTTGCATATTAGGGAACCATAAAAATTAACCAGAACACCTTTTCCTACCCTTGCTGGTTCTGCCCCGCTGTCGTCATCGCCCGCCACCTCATACAGATATTTTCCATCTGGTACTGTTGCTCTGTCGATTCTCATATCATAGAATTCGCAATCAATACCTTTGACTTCTACTTTCTCAGTTTTAATCTTCCTGTAATCGTATCTCATACATCCTCCTAATTAAATACTCTGATCTCATATTTGTTCTCTTTCCAGATATCAGGCGTCTTATACTTCTTGTCTCTGTTTACTTGATTTTTAATTATCTTTTTCTAAATTCCCACTCTCCTTTTTGGAAGCAAAAAAATAAGACATCAGAAATTCGCAAAGATTTCTGATATCTTACTTTACAGACAGAGACTCTGCCTGGCTCGTTCATATAAAAGGCTTACACCTAAAAATTAGCTTCCGGTATAGATACCACCGGAACAAACATTTGAATGTGGTTTATAAACACACACAAATCAGTACTACTTTCATGATATCACTATATATAGTATGTGTCAATATTTAACCTCCGCATATGGTTTGTTCAACTATTTTCAGAAGAACCGTGCCATTTCTGACTTGATGAAAAGTTTTCGTCCATGATTGGGAGGCAGATGGATATACGGGTTAAGCTGAACCCCATTGACCAGCGATTGGCTACTCTGAAAAAGCATATCGAGCCAACCGTCCTCTACATGAAATATAAAGGGAAAAGGCGTTGACCGATACGGTGCAAGCGTATTTGTGGCGGCACACCGCTACCTCAAAATTAATCCCTTACCACCGATAAGACTATTTTTTAGCACCTCAGCCAAAACATCCATCAAGTTCCCCCGTATCCGTGATATGCATAAGAATCTGATGCTTTAGATAATTCATCTTATTTCTCTTAACCGTAAAAAAGTTTCATATAAGTTCAGAGCCCCATATCCCCATTCCCTATTGGGATATGATAGTGCTGGATTCCGTTTTGCTCCTCTTATTAAAAATGCTTTGACAGTGGCTTCGCTCATTGCTATGTTATGTCCTTCTATTATGCCCCAGCTTAAAAGATTAGCGACTGCACCAGCAACATGGGCAGCAGCAACCGAGGTTCCGGTTCGGGTAGTCATGGGAATGGAGTCTTGGTTCCTTTGCCCTATCGATGGCCCGCTTACATTAACCCCTGGAGCTGCCAAATCCGGCTTTATCAATCCGCCTATTGTATATCCACGGCCGGAATGAATGTAGATGCTGTTATTTAAATGATTATAGGCTCCTACTGTGATTGGAGAGGGAGAATCTCCCGGGAGGGTTATGGTCGTGTATGGGCTGGGAGTCAGAAACACGGTTTCATCAGAAATCAAGGTATGGGCCGGAAGCCACATATTAAATTGCCCTGTAAGATACTGGGTATTATACACGCGTATTCTCCAAATTCCATTAGTTGGGGCTGCAAAACGGATAAAAACAAGCTGTTTGCCTGCGCCTGTCTCAATCAGCTGGTAATTAACTGTAATGACCGTGGGTTCCAAAAGGAACGGGATAGAGGTTTCGTTTCTGCCTATGATAGGAATGCGGCCTATGGATTCACCACTGGGTGAGACAAATCCAACCGAATATGTATCAGCGGTGTCGGCCCAGAGTTCTACTACAAATCCACGTTGGGATTCCGCATTCCCTACTCGGATTTCCACCTCAACGGACTCTTCCCCTATCGGTACAGACCCCATGTAATGATGCCCCCGGCCAGTTTCATTGCCTGCAGCAATTACCGTAGCCATTCCTAAATATCGGCTGATATCTTGAATCATTACATTCAATGGAGACGTCCCTTCATGGCTGCCCAGATTGGATCCGATTCCCAGTAAAATAACCAGAGGTTTTCTCTGGCTGTATGCCTCCACACGCAGGTACTTAATGCCCATCATTATATCATTCTCCTGATAAGCATCCGCATCATTACTGATAAGATAGAAATCGCGCAGATATTGTTTGGCTGGTTTTAATTTGACGATTACCAGTTCACATTCCGGTGCTGCTCCTGTAAAATCCTGATTAGGCAGGATTCCTCCAGCAGCGATACCCGCCAAAAAGGTTCCATGTCCGTTGGTATCGGTAGAAGGCACCACGGCAAACGGATTATCAGATTCCAGTGCCTCGTTAATCTGCTCCTGCGTGTACTCTGTGCCATAGCTTGCCCCGCTGGCATTATAGCGGTTGGGTACACCGGCAGGAAGGAGGCTTTTATCTTCTGGAAGGCTCTGATCCCAAATACTCAAGATTCTGGTAGTTCCATCCTGATTACGAAATAAAGGATTGGTATAGTCAATTCCCGTGTCTATGATGCCGATTATAACACCTCTCCCTTGATTGCTAAGGGCAGGTGATGCATGGGTTGCCAAAATGCCGGAAGCGTCCATGCTGGAACTATCTAACAGTGTGTACAGTCCAGGGATACTATAATAGGTAAACTTACTTAGTGATATGGGTTCTACGGTATCTAGCGGGGTATATATAATGCTGAAATCAGTGCTTACAAAGTCCATACAGAGAATATCTTCTGAATTACCAGGAAATTGCTGCTGACTTCCATTACGGTAGATAAAGTCAGCAATGGTCTCTGAGGCTGAGTTAATAGGGCAGTCCGCCATGGTATACCTCATGCAGGGGATTTGATACAGTATATGCGGGATTTTTGAAACCTTTCACTATTGGCATCATATAGCAAACAAGCGATGGACACTCCTGCAAGCTGCCAGCGCACATTACAGTAGATGGTTCCCGCCTCACTTTTTCCCACAAAGAAAAATATCATCACGCACCATTTGCCTGTTAGCTGTAATAGGAATATCAAAAAATGTGATCAAAACCAACCTTCTTACATTCTCAAGGCATAGTTAGCCTTTTATACTGCTAATGAAGTCCACTTATAGCCTTTTTCACTAAGCATAGCTTTCATCAATGCCGTACCTATCCACATAAATAGAAATTGCAAGGGTGTTTCATCATCAATATGGAGAGTATGATTTTACCACTAGCTCCGAAGTGGATCAGCAAAGAAAAGAGGGTAAACCGTATACAAGTGTCCATGTACAATATTAAATGATTTTTATTTGAATATTTCCAAAACTCGAAATATACTTTAAAAAGAGATATGTTACCGGACATATCCAGGTGCCAGTATTCTCCGGCTTATACATGCAACTGCAAAAAAGCCTTTAGATAAAAGAATAAAAGCAAGGAAGTGATAAAATAAGCAATAAAATATTATTAGTAGATAATGAAAGGGGTATTGTAGATTTAATTGCAGAAATTTTACAGTTTCAAGGTGTCCTGATACCACTCATAGGTAGGCTTTACACCTTCCTCCTGTTCATACTTGTTTTCCAATTCCCCATAAAAATACCAATCCAATAATACTTTTAGACTTGGTAAAGCCGCCTGCCCGTGAAGCAAACCATCTTCACCAAGGTATTGCTCATCCCAATCAAAATCTTCATGGTCAAACCATACCAAAGACCATGTGTCTTCATCGTCTCCGTCCACCATCTCCTCTGGCTTAGAAAGGTCTATACACAAAGGCCCCCAGCCCGCGCCCCAGTCTCCAATCGGAATCAGATTCCGAAAGCAACCCTCCGGCAATTCACAAAAATCCCGAATCTCCTGCAGGATTTCCATCTGCTCTGATATGTCCTTCATTGTTCTCGGACAGTCAAACCTTAACCATAGGGGGCCAAAATCTCCCATGTCGTAGATAGTGGCACATATATGAATACTTTTTTGAGGGAGTGCAAAAGAGGTCAAAAATGTTCTGTAAAGAGATGGCAGGGTCACTTGATGTTGCTGCTCAAAACCAGCAATTTCCTGTTCTGTGATAGTGGATAGATTAAATTTCTCTCCAGGAAACCAACCACGTTCCTTTAATTTTAGGCAGGCCTGTTCGACATAGATTTTTTCTTCCTGTGACAACATATTATCATCTCCTTGAGTGGTTTATTCTTTAATGTATATGAATATAATAATCAATTCTCTCCCCAGCAAATTGCAATATAATTTTTAATTATTCAAGCCATACTTTTCATTTAAGTCAAGAATATAATGTCCTAAAATAGTTTTATTGATTACATCTACAACAATCACAACATAAAGATTCTTCTGGTAAGTACTAAGCAAGATATGTTGATATGTGTTCTCACTGTTGACGTAAACCGCTTCTATTAATCTCTTTTGAAATCCATATTCTGATAGCAAATTATTTTGCAATAGATATTCCGCATAGTTCCAGATATCTACTAAAGATTCTGCAACTTTCGTGATATCCTTCATTCCGCTACTCATCGTTTGGAGATATTGTTTTTCGCTTAATTGCTTAATTTCTATGTTGCTCATCTACTTCCTCCTAATTATGATTTAACGAATCTTTCTATTTTGCCTGTTAATCAATACAGTAATCACGTAGCTTCATTTCTGGCTGTTACTAAATCAAGAAAATGATTCATTTTATCAATCTCATATTGTGCCGTAACAGCCTGAAGAAACCCCACGTTTTTATTGTTTGATTTATCACGCAAACCGTTGAGCAGCATTATATTCTCTATCTGAGTCCTATTAAGTCCATTAACATCCCTCCGAATCCCTATTAGCTCACTTTTATTAATATAACTCAAAAATTTCCCCATTACACCAGCTATTACATCTGATATCTGAACCAGCACATCGGTTTTAGAATTAACAAATTTGAAATTGGTTACCTCTTTTCCGTTTCTGGTTAATCTATATTGACTCAAAACTTCCTGAATTGCTAATTCCTCATCAAAGGTATGATACGAGTTTTTAAACGTACGAATTGGATTTATATAGAATTCCACATAGTTCTCTTTCATAATGAAATCTGTATTATTTTGCACAAATATTAATGATTCATTATTGCTGGCCCTTTGTATTAACCCAGAGATAAACTTCTCCTCTGGCTTCAAATCATATCTTCGGTCAAAAAGAGCTGTCAATCCAGTGCAGAATCCCCTGATATCCTCACTCCTAATATTAGGATAGCAATATCTGAACATGAGCTTCTGCAATTTATGTTCTTTCCCTTTCAGCATTTTATAGAATGAACTCTTTATCAAAAAATATTGAAATCCATACTCTTCTACCTCATTTATGTCCACTATTGAGTCAATTATATCTACCACCGCATAGTACAAATTATTAACATAATGGTAATGAATATATAATCCATTTAAGTCAATCCACTTGAACAGAGATGTTAATCTTTTCTTTTTCATACATTCCAGAAAATCACCAGAAGCAAACTGTGTTTTGAATTTAATTTCTCTAACATTTTTTTGTAAACCCAAACAATCCTTTATTTCGTCAAGAGTAACTCTATAATCTTCCTTCTCATGCACAATACCTGCCAAAACGAAATCTTCATAGGCATCCGTATTAAATAATCCCTTTCCCCCATCTGGCTTAATCCAAAACTTTCTACAATTATTACTCTCATCATAAAAAAATTGATACTTTTCGTCTGTTCTGAATCCCCACAAACCTTGATAAAACATTTCATCTATATCATCATGTTCTAACTCTATTTCTATCTTTTCCTCATCTTCTCCCATTAACCTTCTCCACTTTTCTGAGTTTTGAGTATATGTAAATATGCATATTATCTTTTGAATTATACCAAAAATTTGGCATATAAACAATAAATCATACAATGATTTTATTACATACGCTTACTGCTATTACTACTGAAGTAGTCAAGCAGGATACGGCTATCTTTGACATACATCTCCCTCAGATTACCATATATTTATATAACTCATCACATTTTTACATTTTCAGAGCATAGTTAGCCTTTTATACTGCTAATGAAGTCCACTTATAGCCTTTTTCACTAAGCATAGCTTTCATCAATGCCGTACCTATCCACATAAATGGAAATTGCAAGGGTGTTTCATCATCAATATGGTGAGTATGATTTTACCACTAGCTCCGAAGTGAATTAGCAAAGAAAAGAGGGTAAACCGTATACAGGTGTCCATGTACAATATTAAATGATTTTTCGCTTAAATAATTAGTCCTCAATCAGAGTAACTTTGAAAACAACATACCCATTATCAGGACAAGCCAAATTTCCTTTTGACTTTGGGTTTTCTTCCAAATTAAAGGTAGCTCCATTGTGTAGGGCGACTTGAATAGGAAACAAAGCCATGTAAGCACCTCCACAAAATGGAGTACAGGGAGTATTCATACCCTCACATTGAAATACGTCCCCTACCTTATATCCACATGAACAATGCCCTGTTACCTTTTCAATTTGATATTCAAACTTTTTCACTTTTTTATCCCCATATTTTTATTTGTGGTAATATGCTCATTTTGACACTTGCAGCGTCAAGTGCTTTTACAAAAGGGGCTGCTCCCTCATCTTGAAACATTTTATCAGAAGCAGCCTTGAGTTCTTCCATTGAAGCCCAATGCTGTATCATAGTCCATTCCCTGTTTTCTTCGTTATAGAGAAGTTCCGTGTCAATAAAACCCTGTTGCTTTGAATGATAGTCCTTTTCAAGCGAGTCCACAATGCTGATAAAGCTGTCTTTTGTTACCTCCTGTAAAGTTTTCATTGTTACGATTTCCGTTGCAATAGACATAAAAATACCTCCTGTTTTTTTCATAGTCTACATAAAATAGAACAAGAGGTATAGTAGAAAATCGACTGTCATAAGTATTTGTATTTAACATTCTCTTTTACAGTAGCTTTCTCTGTCTGAAAGGTGCGTGGTGCTGTTCCCGAAAAACGTGTAAACTCTTTTATAAAATATGATTGGTCAGTAAAATTATTATCGTAAGTAATATCGGTTAAACTAATATGTTGATGTACTAATTGATTACATGTATTCTGGAAACGTTTTATACGACGCAAAATTTTCGGAGTATAGCCCGTATGGTATAAAACCATTCTCTCAAATGTTTTTATGTTTATTGACCGTTTATCGCAAAAAGATTTGATAGATATATCATCACTAATTGTTATAAAGTCTGATATTAGCTGTGCTTTGTCCGCAAAATCTTGCTTTATAGATAACTCCTCAATCAAAGTATTTTCAATTTCAGCTATGATTTTTTCAGTAGTATCATTACTGACTGCTTTTTTTAACTTTTCTCCTAAACTGTATGAAAGCCCGTTTAGATCAACCACTTTGTTTTGAACTTCCTTAAGTGATTTATGCACAAAGGGATATAGCCCATGAGGATAAAATGATATACCAAAAATACGAATGGTTTTTTCTTGATGGATAAAACTGTACTTACTACGTAGTCCATTGATATGAAAAGGGGGTGCTATTATTTTATTACATTCAGTTTCATATACCACATCATCAGCCAAATTCAATATAACATCAATACAATCTGTTGGAAGAAGTTTATAGTGTATGTCTGCATTTGCGGCTTCAATGTGCCAAAAAAATTTCACCCACGGAATGAGACATTCGTTTTTAGTTGCATAACGGGTAATATTCAAAATGTTAATCACCTCCAATCGAAACTTTCTATGTATCATTATAAATGTTTGACCTCAAAAATATCAACATATTACTTGCAAATACTATGTTCTATTCTAATCAACACTATGATATGTGAACTCATATCCAAAGCAGAAAGGTGAACGGTAAAATGTAATAGGGTGAAAAATATGAAGCAGGACAAAGTAAAGTATAATTTTAAGGCTTTCGGGCAAGCCATTAAAGAAGCAAGAAAGGCCAAGGGCATATTGCGCAACCAGTTAGCGGACAGACTGAACATTGCGCCGCGTTATATTGCGTCCATTGAGAACAGCGGACAGCACCCAAGCCTACAAATCTTCTATGAGCTTGTCACCTTTTTAGATGTGTCGGTAGACCAGTTCTTTTTCCCGAACGTGGAAACGGAAAAATCTACCGGGCGGCGGCAGCTTGACAGTCTGCCTGCCGATATGAGCAACCGGGATTTAACAATTATGACGGCAACTGCAAAGGTAATACAGGAAGCCCACAGCAAGGAAACCTTTGCTGTGGGGGGTACGCGATAGAAAGGCATTTTTGAGGGAAAAGGTATCTTTCCCTTGCCCGGTCAAAACCGCGCCCGTAAAGCCCCATGATACAAGGCTTCCTTTGCCCCTACTGCGTGACATGAGGGCATAAAAAAGCGGCGTTCCTGTTTTCCCGTGTGGGAATAGATAACGCCGCCTGTCTGGTGGTGTGTTGTGTTTCTCTATTTGATTGCTGATGTGCCACGCCATTTCCAAACGGCGGTATGGGGTCTATCTTCAAAAGGATTTCGGCGGCATATCAAAGCCAACTCCGTAAGTAGTAAATTGGTAGTAAAATCAGCCTACAATCCTTTGAAAACGCCCGTAAATCAAGGAGTTTCCGAGATAATCATTGAATTTATAGAAAATAAGGACATAGCGATACCTCCTTGATACCGCCGTGTCCTAAAAAAGGCGAATTTAATACACCCTCCGTAATCCAATTTTTGAAAAAGGAAAACGGCGGTTTTATTTCAACTGCCGTTTTGCGCTGCTACACAGATAGCTGTTTTCCCTTTTAGTTGCTCTTTACTAATCTTCATCATTATGCGGACGCTTTTTGGGATTCTTTTTATCGTTGTATTTTTTCATAATAACCATTTTAAGTAAGCCAACGACAATCAAAACCGCAATCATGATAATCCACCAGTATTGTTCCATAACCTACTTCACCTCCTTTCAGTGACCTTAAATCCTCTTCCCCGTCCTATGCAGAATGGGAAAGTTCATTAGTATTAACATGTACCATACAATGTTTACATTGTGGAAAGCTGTTTTCAATCGCCTGATGGACTCCCTCGGCAATTCTGTGAGCGTCATAAAGAACTAAACTGCCATCGGCTAATATTTCAATGTCTACATACATTTTCGCTCCAAACATGCGGGTTTTTAAATCGTCAATACCCTCAACCCCTTGCTGTTGAAGTACAAGTTCCCGAATCTTTGTTTCAGTAGTGTTGTCACAGCTATGATCCACCATTTTGTTAATGCTTTCTCTGAAAATGTCCAAAGCGGCTTTTAAGATACAACCGCAAATCACAACGCTTGCAATAGGGTCAAGAATGGCATAACCCAAACGCGCTCCTAAAATGCCAATTAAAGAACCGACTGACGAGAGTGCGTCAGAGCGGTGGTGCCATGCGTCAGCCATAAGTGCGTCAGAATTTGTATGCTTTGCAGCACCTCTCGTAAACCAGTACATCCACTCTTTTATTACAATGGATAAGACTGCCGCCGTGAGCGCGATTCCACTGGGTACGGAAAGTGTATTGTACTGCCCTGAATAGATTTTGTTAATACCTGAATATCCAATTCCGGCTCCTGTTACAGCCAATGCAGCAGCGAGAATAATAGAAGCCACACATTCCATACGTTCATGCCCATAGGGGTGTTCTCTATCAGGTCGTTTTTCTGATATTTTAATTCCAGCCATCACAATGATTGTGCTTAATACATCAGAGGCCGAGTGAACAGCGTCTGACAGCATGGCACTTGACTTTCCTATATATCCTGCGGCAAATTTAAGCAGCGATAAAATCAGGTTGATGATTAGTGTAATTGTGGAAACCCGGATTGCCGTATTTACATTTTCGTTTGGCAGGATTTTATTTTTTTTCATATATGCCCCCTTATCCTGCCAGCTTCCGAAACAGACGTTTTATAAGGAAGTAGTACCAGATCAAAGCTACTACCAATGCTATGGGAAAATAAAGAACTGCTTCATTCTGTACGGCTTTTGCTACCCAATATGATGGGAGGAAGCCAACCGCGAACTGGTAGTAACTATCTATAAAGAAAGGAACTGGAATGCCTAACAGTGTAAGTGCAGAAAGTTTTGTTACAGCCATACCCTCTAATTTATTACCGGATAAGGTAATAATCATAAGTGAAACAATGATTGCCTGTACCGAGCCGAGAAGTGCTAAACCAATCATCATTCTAGTGGGTAGCTTTTCTAATGAGAAAAGCAAAAGTACGATAAAAGCAATGACCGCTGAAATAATTGCGGGTACTACCAACCTTGTAAAGAGATACCCCGCCTTACCAAGAGGGGTAATTGAAAAGTACCGCGATACTTTATCATCAATTTCCTCTAACGTAATCATGGCAAATGCAAAACAAAGCAGTACAGGAGCCATGATAGAAAGCAATAAATCAAAAATCGGATAGTATCCTTGTAAAGAAAACTTTGTTATTCTTTCAAAAAATGGAATACCAAATTTGATTAAAGCTCCCATAATAAAAGGGGTGAAGCAAGCCGCAAACATCATAGGGTCGCTTTTGATTTGCTTAAATACTTGTATGGCACTGGATAGTATCCTTTTCATAGCTTTACACCTCCCAAACTTTTCCACATATGCTCAACTGTATCCCTTGCAATTATGTAGAGAATAATCAGCGTAGCAATTACAATTACCATATCGAACGATAGTAACATACTTTTTCCAGTTATAAGGTTCATACAAGCCATGAACGGAAAAAAGCAAAACACATTTGGTAAAGTCACAAACAGACCAGCAATAGGTGGAACAAAGCAAACAATTTCTATCGGCATAATTACAATAAGAAACTGGTTCAAGTTTGAAATCTTTGTAGCTGCAATAATTCCAAGCATAGTAAAGATTGCTGATGTCAAAGCAGTACCAACTGCGATACCAAGCAAATGATTGCTGCCGGAAACTAACCCTAATATCAATGCAATTACCGTAGAAATAGCAATCAACGCAACTGTTTTTGAAAGTATATATTCAGATATTTTTACAGGAGATACCACCATAGCATTTAATACCTTTTGACTTTTTTCCAAAAGAACAATCGCTCCCATGAAAAACAATCCCATTGCTGCCGGGTCAGAGTATATCATAATAGAAGCAATATCCGTTTTCCAATGTTCCGGCAAAGCGGCAATCCCACACACATATAAAACGGTTAAAATAAAGTAGATAAAATAGAAACCATATTTCCATTGGAAATGTATATCACCACAAATTAAACGTCCCAATCTCATTGAAGTGTCCTCCCTGTAATATCTACAAAAATATCATTTAATGTAGGCTCACTGCTATGAATGGAAAGCAGACGGTTTTCGGAAATTAAGTTTTTCAATAACTTATCTTCTGTGGTTCTATCAAGCAGACATTCTCCCGTTTTCTCACCTTTGTCATAGTAGGTATATTGTATTTTTGCAGCCCCCCTTGACATAATCAAATTATGGGGACTATCCAATGCGCTTACTTTTCCGGCAACGATAAAGGCTACCTGATCACATAGCTCTGTTGCGTCAAACATATTGTGAGTAGTAATGATAACCGTTTTTCCACGTTTCTTTTCTGCAAGGATAATATCTTTCATCAAACGATTATTCGTAGGGTCAAGACCGCTTGTCGGTTCATCAAGGAATAATATGTCTGGGTCATGTATCAACGCTTTGATAAAATTCAAGCGGGAACGCATACCTTTGGAAAAGTCGCCAACCTTTTTATCTCCGTCATTTTCCAATCCAACCATATGCAATAGTTCGTCAATAGACCGGGGCTGCTTTTCATACAGAGAAGCAAAATAGGCGAGATTTTGTCGTGCAGTGAATTTCTCATAACAGGTTGAAAATTCAAAATCAACACCGATATTTTCATAAAACCGATTTGTACGCTCCCGTATTTCTGTACCTGCAACTTTTACGCTGCCTTTATATTTTGTATTAAGTCCGGTCAAAACTTTTTGAATGGTTGATTTTCCGGCACCAGAAGGGCCCAAAAATCCAAAAATTTCTCCTTTCCCAACATGGAAACTTACATTCTCGACAAACGGTTTGTCAGTATAGCTAAAATACAGTTTTTTTACATCAATCATTATTTTGTCCTCCTCAAACTTTATGACTCATAAAAATATATAGTCATGCAAACTGTAAAAAATATGTTTGGCTATCTGCCTGTCAAATAACCAAACAAAATTGTTACTCTGCTACTACTTGTTGAACAATGCCATTCACTAAAAGATTTTGTATCATATTCAGTTCTTTATCCTCCTTGAACTGTTCCAAACAGGATAAAACAGAATACAGGGATTTTATGATAACCGTATGCGGAATCGTAAAAATAACCCCTAAATCTTCAAGCATTTCCAGTATATGTATATCATTGTGCATATGACTGTCAAATATATCTGGCGAAAGTTTCCTTTGCAGATAGTCCATTAAAGACAAATCGATCTGCGAAAGAATAGGAGAATTAATCAACCCAGTTACCCCCAAAGTGATAACATCTTTTGTTAAGTCCCTATGATTTTCATACTTTCTTCCTTTAATTGTTGTTTCAATATTAGTAAATAGCTCTTTCTGTAAGCGAAAATTGATTTCTACATATAGGTGTTCTTTACTCGGATAAAAAGCGTAGAATGAACCTTTCGATATATTTACAGCAGCTACTAAATCATCAACCGTTACTTTTTTCAAGCCGTGTGCTGCAAACAGCTTTTCCCCCTCTATCAAAAGTTTCCTGTTTATGATTTCTTTTTCTTGTTCTGTAAAGCGCGGCAATTTTCCTCACCTCCTTATGACTAAATATTTTATATCGTCACATTGAATATATCACTTGCTTTCTTTGTTGTCAAGAGATAGCCTAAAATTATTTTATAAAAAAAATCTGGCATATAAACAATAAATCATACAATGATTTTACTACATACGCTTACTGCTATTACTACTGAAGTAGTCAAGCAGGATACAGCTATCTTTGACATACTTCACCCTCAGATTACTATATATTTCTATAACTCATCACATTTCCTCCACCCCCAGCAAAATATCATTCTTCAAGAAAAATCGGTACACAATCCCTTTCCTCACCCCACTCTGAACCGGTACCAGAAGCCGCTTTGCCTTTCCTTCCCCATCTACCACCTCAATTTCCCAATATCTTTTTCTGCCCTTACAGTTTTGTATCAGGGTCACTTCTCCCACCAGCGTCTCATATTTCTTCTGGAAAATAACCTGACAAAGGTATAGAAAGTAAAGACCCAGGCCGATCACGCACAGTATTGTGAGTTTTAAAACACCTTCTCCCTCCTGATGAATCTCCATAAAAACTCCCGCTGCCAGGATGCCCAGTATGACACCTGCATTTATGATTAGCTTTTTCATTAACATTTCCGTAACTCCCATCCATTCATATTTCATATTCATATATTTCTGCCGTTTCAGGCAGCCTTTCTTTTATGGTCTGGTACACGGCCTGCATCTTCTCCTCCGGGTAACCAAATGGGCTGACATAGAAAAGACACCGCCGGTTTTCTCCAGACCCACGGATTTCACTCTCACCGCCTTCTGGAATCTGTAGATAAAAACCGCCTGCTTTGGCTTCCCTTATTAGCGCCTGAACTTCCTTAAAATAGATTCTGCATTGCTCGTAGTGTTCCTTCTTCCAAGGTTGCCTTGCAACAAAACAACTGGTCTGAATTTCTAAGCAGCATCCGCTTAATGGCATAATCAACTGCTTTAGCTTCCAATAGCGAATTGCGCTTCCAAACATACCACACACACCAAGTCCGATGAATGGTCCACCGATGATGGCCGGAAAACGGGCCGCAAGAAAAAACAGCCCCAATGAGGCTGCTATTCCAAAAACAGGTATCATAATCAATGCTCTATCCCTTTGATCCATTCTGTGGTACATTGGTTTATCTGATGGCTCTAATCTCATGTGCTTATGCCCCCTTTTATGCAGCTCTTTTTCCTTTCCAATTTTCTAATACTCGCTCACACTCCATGATGGTCTGCTCACACATATAATCTGAAAAACATCCGATGTGTGTCTCTTTAGGCGGCAGGTTTAAGCTGCAGGATAACCAGGCATAAACTCCATTTTTGCACATGCACCCACTTTCAATCAGTCTGTTCATGGCACGATGCGCGCGGATTCTTTTATTACGAAGTTCTTTATCCGCCAAAGAGCCCATAGGCTTTTTCGTTCCTCTATGAACTCCTACATAGGAATTGCAATCCGGATATCCGCTGCATACATACAGCATGCTTCCTGCAATTATCGTATCATCACCATACACATACTCGGCTGGCCGTATAACAGCGTCTCGTCCACAGTAAGGACAAACGGGCATTGCAAGGTTAGGTTTCTTACGCGGATGTATCCGGACTACTTTCTGTTTTTTTTTCATTTCTTCTATCTCCTTCCTCCTTAATATAGATCTATTGTATAAAACGGTTATTCCTTAATACAAGGGTATTTCATAAATTTATTATGGGGAGAAATATGTCCCATTCCTCCCCTCTTTGCTTATACGTTTTGATTCTGCTTCTTTTTCCGATAATAGGTATATCCTGCAGTACCTGCACCGACACTGGTAACACCAATCACAGTGGCGACCGCTGCTCCATGGTTCTTTTTAGGTATGTAAACCCCCGTTGCTTTCATGGTGTATTGCTCTACCTCTTCTTCCCCGCTATCATAGGTAGAAATCAGGCGTACGCCTTCCTCCTCCGGAAAATAGGCACTTCCCTCATATATCACTGTGCAGTCACTCACCTTCTTGGTACCAGTTATAACAACCCTACGGCATAGGATACCCGCTTCATCTGTGTAAGCTTCCCCATCCCACCTTGCTGCTTCTATGGTATAATGCTCAGCATCAGCCTCAATCAGAGAAAGGAGCTGCCCTTCATATCCGGTGAAGTCTGGTTCAGTCCCACTCAGTTTAAAAACCTGGTCCCCAATCCAATAGCCGTCCAGCCCATATTCATGGAACACAGCTGAAAAGGAAAATGTATCGTCCAGGCGCTCCCCGCCAAATTTCTGGTCAGAAATTTTTGCAATAGTCTCCATCATCTGCCCGGTTTTCTCATCTGTTACCGTCATCTTGATTTTTGACGGTATCATGTCCTTGGCTTCCACTGCTTCATATAAGACTTCCTCACTTACCGGTACCTCATGAGCCCGTATAACGGCTGCTTCCTTCTGGGATTTTACCAAATGATAAGTAATTCCATTCCGGGTTATCTGTTCTTCCGGCCTAACCTCCACTTTTCCATCAATAAACGGGCTTGTTGCGATTTCAAAAGAATTTCCAGAACTCCTTTTCCCCTGTTCTTCCAGCACTTCTGTCCGGATTTCTGAGAGACGGTATTTTTTTCCGTCTCTCTCAATTTCTTTTTCAAACAGCTTTTCTGCTTCATTAGAATCGGGGTTTTCCGTTGTATACTGGTGTTCCTCATATATATTTTCAATTACATCTTCCGCTGCCTGAGTCTCCATCACCGGCGTACTAACTGCCATTATTGCCAATAATAGAAACATGCCAGCCTTTATCCCTGTTTTTGATTTCTTTTGTTTTTTCCTCCACTTTGAGAGGGAAACAATTAACAGGCTTACTACGGATGCAAGCCATGCCATGAACACCCCTACAAAATAGCTGGTATCTCCTGTCTTTGGTGCATGATTAAGTTCACCGACCGTCAAATCACCCTCTCCCCTTCTATTTGTCTCATAATTGGCCGTGATTGTTCCGTAATGTTTCTGATCGGTAATGGTATTGTCGCCGATTATACTGCCGTCCTCAAACACCGTGAATGAAAAGACCGTCTCGTTTCTGTCATACCCTTCCGGTGCTGTCAGTTCCCTGAAATGATATTCCCCCGGAGACGGGACCGGAAAATATACTTTTCCCTTTTCATCACTAATGCCGGAGAAGATATGGTTTCCGTCCTGGTCTGTGACCTCGATCTCGGCGCCAGGCAGTTCCTCTGCTGTTGTTACATCCACTTTAGAGATTATCATTTCTGTTTTACTGTAGTTTTCCATAGTCGTATCCCCTTCTATGGTCCCATCTTCAGTTACTGCAAACGCATGCAGTACCTCATTTAGATAGTATCCCTCTGGTGCCTCCGTCTCTTTAAATGTATAGGCTCCTTTTGAAGGCTTCTTAAACCGGAATGTTCCTGCTGCATTTGTAAATCCTTCCGCATAGACACTGCCGTCTGGATTGTAAACGGTAATCTTTGCCCCTGCAAGCTTCTGGCCAGTTCTTCCATCAATCTTAAACAGTTCCATATACTCCGCTGAGGGTCTCGGGTGATTCGGAGTGCTGCCACCGCCGCCACCTGAATGGGTGATTTTATAGTTCTTGACCACAAATTCCTGTATCGCCTCAATATCTTTTATTTCTATTTCCTGCGGCTCCATTTTCTCATAGCCGGAGGGAGCCTTCACCTCACGTATTATATACGTACCGCCCGCAAGGTTTTTAAAGTGTTCAGCCTCACCGTCCCTGGATGTCCATTTCCGGATTACTGTACCGTCCGAATCTCTTACCAGTTGAAGAACAGCGCCGCCCAGCAGTTTTCCTGTTTCTCCGCTAACCTTTCCTATCTCTATCTGAATTGGCTGGTTTTTAATATCAAAATGCTGCATGGTCTGATTAGGAAGGATCTCTATTTTCATATCCTCCATTGGGACATATCCTTCCGGTGCCTGTGTTTCCCTTATTGTATAGATACCAGACGGTATTCCTGTTAGGATAAGCGGCTCCTTTCCTGACACCCATTCTTTCATTACAGTTTCCTCGTTTGTCCCCGCAGCCTTTAGAAGCTGAAGAACCGCTCCTTCCACTGGGCTGCCTTCCAAGGTGTCCGTCTTCTGGAGTTCCACCACAATCTTCTCATTTACCAGGTTAATCTCCTGCTTTTCCTCGGTTCCGCTCACGCAAAAGTTTAAACGCCCTGTTACTGCATAGCCCTCTGGGGCCGTCAGTTCCCTGATTGTATAGTCTCCGACAGAAAGTCCTTTAAAAATTTCAGGTATCTTCCCACTTACCCATTCTTTCAATACCATGCCATCGGCATCTCGAATCAACTGAAGTCTTGCTCCCGCCAGGTTTTCTCCGGTCTCTTTATCTGTTTTTGCCACTTCCACTTCAAGTTTCCGGTTTGTAATGGTAACGGTTTGTATTCCCGCTTTCTCCAGAATCTCGATTCTCACTGGTTCCTTTAAAAGCAGATAGCCGTCTGCCGCCTGGATTTCCTCCAGTATATACCAGCCTGCCTTTAAGCCGCGGATTAGTTCCGGTTCCCCAGTGGTAACCCATTTCGCCACCTGATTTCCTTCCCCATCTGTAAGCTGCAGCACTGCTCCGGTTACCGGTTCCCTGGTCTCCTCGTCCAGTTTGTCAATCATCAATTCGGTCATCCGGTTCTCCATTACAAACGTCTGTTGCTTATAATCTTTGGTCACGGTAATCCGCATGGGACCTTCCGGTATCTGGTATCCTTCCGGAGCCTCTACCTCTTTCACTAAGTACACGCCTGCCGGGAGACCGAAGAACTGAATCGCTCCGGTTTCATCTGTAATCCATTCCTTAATGATTTCCCCGGACGCTTGCAAAATCAGCTGCATCTTCGCGCCCTTTAAAGGATTTCCGGTTTCACTGTCCACCTTTCTGATTTCAATCTTGGTGTCATCATCAAACATCTCCACCATAGGGATGTCATCCACTGTCATGTTCCCGGATATTGTAAAGTACACTTTCTCTGCTTCTATATACCCTTCCGGTGCCCGTGTCTCGATTAGGACATACATTCCCTCTGTCAGGCATTCCAGTTTGTGCGGGACCTCCGTGGAAATCCAGCTTTCAATCACATCACCGTCAATCCGTATAACCGTTCCGTCCTTGTCAACCATCTCTGTGACTCTGCGGACCTCTAAGCTGGCGCCCGGCAGTTCCTCCTTTGTTGTAAGCTGCTTTTTAGAAATGATAACCCTATTAGGGCTATCCGCTGCTTCATACTGATAGGTGAGCGTCTGGTACTGGTCTGTCTTTATATTAAACTGGAAGTCGTGGACTGTCGGGTCAAGCAGATAACCGTCAGGCGCTTCCACCTCCTGTATCCGGAAATGATAGAGGCTTACCGCCCCATCCGTTCCTATCCCTCCAACGGGGACCGGGGAGCTGACTGCCCGACCATCGGAATCCGTTATCAGAATGGTCGCCACATTGGTATCCAGATTGGACAATCGGAACCTTGCACCTGATAAAACTTGTTCCGGACTCCTTTTATCGGTCTTGATAATCTCAACCTGGCCCAGAATCAGTTCATTTACCAGTTCAATCTTTTGAATATCCAGTGTATCAACAATCGCAAACGGCAGTTCTGCAGCCCTCACATATCCAAAGGGAGACTGTTCCTCAACAAAATAGTAATTCCCTGCGGCTGGCTGACTTAACTCATGAAGCCTTAAATCCCCGATTTCATAACCTTCCGGTATCCTGCCTTCTTTCTGGTCCCGCTTCGTGTATGTTCCGTCTGAGCCGGAAATCCAGCGTTCCACCAGATACGCCTCTTCGTACTCCATAGCCGGAATATGGTTCCCGTCTTCATCCTGCAACAGATTGCCGTCCGTATCGGTTACATACAACAGATTCCCGTTTTTGTCTTTCATTTGGTGTTTGGCAAGTGTACCATCTTCCTTTGCACGGTAGACGGCAACTGTGGCTCCGGAAATTTCTTTTCCACCTGCCACATTCACTTTTGTCAGGAGTACCTGAATCGGTTCGTCTGTCATGGTAATGGTCTGCACCCGTTCCTTAGAACCCACATCAAGGACTGGTACATAAACCGGTGCTGCCACTGTATAGCCGTAAGGAGCCTGCTCTTCTACCAACACATATTTCCCCACCGGAAGATACTCGAAACGCATGGCTCCTGTCTCCGTGATATAGCAAACCGCCTGACTTGTTCCCGAAACCTGCTCTATCTCATAATCATAGGCCGTGTAGCTGTGTCCACCCGGTATGGTAACCTGATGGGCCGTTTTTCTCACATCACTTCCATCATCTGTCTGCCATTCATACACCTTCTTTTCCTGATGATAGAGTATGGTTCCATCATCTCTATACTGCACTTCCCCATTCTCATCTACCTGGGCTTCGTATAAAGCCAGTGTGGCCCGGTGAAGATTATCCATCACAGCCCCGGTCCGGGAGTCCAGCTTTAAAACCTCTACCGCTGTATGATCATCTTCCATTACATAGCCCTGTACTTCACCGGTTTCCAATATGGTGACTTCCACCTCCTCCGCCGTCACATAGCCGGCCTTTGTTGGTACTCTTGTTTCCTGAAGAATATAATCTCCCGGCATGATATGGTCAATCCAGTGTGGAACGTTTCCTTCTGACACCCATCGTTCCGCTACAATCGGTTTATCCTCCATATCCCGGAGAATTTCCAAATGCCACCCCCGGTCGGAATCATCATAGACGCGGTATGCTTCGTAGAGTGTTAAAACCGCGCCCTCAATCTCTTTTCTGGAAGTCATATCAAGCTTTGATACCTCAATCTTTGTGTAATCATCCTCCATCACATAGGACTGCTTCTCGCTTACATCACGGACAATCACACCGACTGATGCGGACTGTACATAACCGTCTGACAACGGGGCAGCTGTCTCCTCCAGGATATAGGCGCCCTGCCTTACTCTTGCAATTTCACAGGCACCATGGTCCGTCACCCATTCATTCTCAATCCATATAACACCGCCATCCTTATAATAGATAGGAAGCCCGTTTTCATCTGGTACTGGCTGCAAATCCATGTTGATAGATGAATTTCCTTCCCCGTTGGTATATACTTCTACGGATTGGGAAATGATTTTATCCCCATTTTCATCAAGCGGCCAGACAATCACTGCGCCGGTTTTATCTGTCACATAAGCCATACCTGTTTCTGAATCCAACATACAGAGACGGTTCCCCCAGTCATCCAGTCCATAGAGGATGCCGGTCTGTTCATCAAGTTCTGTGGGATCATATTTTAAGTCAAAATACCATATGTCCACGGGTGGATTATCCTCTTCTGTAATATCCCACTCCGCCTGCCCTGCTGTGTTTGTCCCAGTCTGTCTTATATCGGTATCCACGCCGGTATCATACGCCTGGATTCCCGTTACTGAGCCAAATAGATTTCTCTTCACCTTTACTTTCTCATACTCGTGTTCCCCAGTCTGCTTTACTTCCAGCCCCTCATACAATGTCAGTGTTGCATTCTCCACATATATCTTCTCCTGACCGTTTTCAAGGCGTTTTGTCACATAACCAAACCCGGCAAATTCCCCATTGGGTTTATACTGTAAATCCACGTCCCCGCGGTTTTTTAGCTGCTTTTCATCTCCCTCTACACGGTATGTGACGGCATCCGCACGGTTTTCCAGCTTATGTATTTCTATATGTGTAGGTGCATTCTTTACAATAATCTGGTGCATATCCTCTACAACGGTTTTCCCGTCAGCGCCAATGGGACGCATGTACTGGTATTTTACCGCCTGCGTCCTTTTCTCCTGATTGCCGTCTTCATAATATTCCACCTTGTCGCTGTATACCGTAAATGCAATAGGTTTCGACTTCACATATCCATCCGGTGCCTCTACCTCCACCAGAACATAAGCGCCGGCGCCTAACGGCTGATACGTTTCCAGATACCCCACGCACTGCTTCTCTGTATGCAGGCTTCCGTCCTCTCCTTCAACTTCTCCGTCCCGGATTGTGGTGTAAGCCTTAAAAACCCCTACTTCCGCTCCGGTGTCGTCCTGCATGAAAATTTGTTCACGTTCCTCATAGAGAGGCGTTCCCTCCTCATCAAACAGGATATCCCCGCTTCCTGTCACACCGGAAGCACCATTTCCAATCACGTCCCTTTTGGCTGCATAAATCTTAAAGAGCGCTCCTTCATGCAGAATATTTTCTCCAGTTTCAGAATCCAATTTCTCAATCCTGAGTCTGGAGCTGTAAAACTCATTCTCAAAATCCTTGACTGCAAAGGAAATAAAATTAAAGGTTCCATCTGTCTCCAGGCCAGCTTCCCGGTTTCCGATATCGCCGTCATCGTTGATTACTTCTCCATATCTGGGATCTAACACACTCCAGGGTACAAGTGCTTTCGCGTACATCCGGTCCACGGCAGTAGACTTTCCGGTCATGGTAACCACTCCATTCATTGTTACACCATAATCCGCTATCGTTCCATCCCGGTCGTAATAAGTTTCATAATACACCTGGTCTGCACTTCCAGCATCCTCGCTGATAGAGCCGTAATGATAATACCTCGCTACTGTCTCATTCTGGCAATCCCTTCTGCTGTCCGGCTCCAGACCATACTTAAACACTTCAAAATCGCCGTCATTATTATGCGCATATATGATATGGGTTTCTTCATTAAATCGAATCTGATAACGCTCAGTCAATTCCTCCGGTGTCATGGCAGAGTCGTAAAGATATTCCTTAGATGGGATTTTATCATGTACTGTACCATCGGCATCTATCTGTGGAACAAAAGGAATCTCTACCTCCTGAGGCGCATCAATCTCATAATGTTTTTGTGGGAGGCCTGTTGGCTGCTGCTCCACCAAAACATATGTACCGTAAGGAAGCATCCTGCTTTGTCCCCAGTAGTCGTCCTTCCCGCCGCCCCGGTTTGCATGTACGGTTGTCATATCCCCGTCTGCATCATACTTTTCCAAATCCCACTCAATTGCAAGCTCAAACGCAGCATCGGGATTTTCCTTGAAAAATGTTACATAGTCATAACTGCCATCTTCCTTTTTCATAAGCTTGTCTGTTTTCTCTAAATCAGAACGCAGATACAGTTTAAAGAAAAAGCCGGGAAGCGTCTTCGTCTCCTGTGTTCCGTTATACCCTCCAAAAAGAACGGTAAACGGGTCACGGTGAATCTCATAGGTATTATGCTCATAGGAGTCCAGAGCAATATCCTTTTTCACCTCGATTGCCTGCTTAATCACCCGCTCCAGCATAATAACCGGCTCTTTCCGTGTGCCGTTATCTTCATAGATTTCATACTGGCCCGGATAGAATAATACAGGGAACTTTAGATAAGAGCCACTCTTCTGTGCAGGTTTGGTCGTCATGACGTTCACGGTTGCTGTATATTCTGTTATTTTCTGTTCTGTCACTACCCGGTAAGTTCTCTCATGTTTTTCCCCCTCTGTAAATTCCTCGTCCGTATCCACATGGATGCTCACCTGACCCTCCACTGCGGTAGTCTTTACAGGGGTCAGAATTTCCTCATAGGAAACCACCTCCTGGCTGGTATAGATTGGAACCGCCTCCATCTGCGGGATTTTCTGTCCTTCACTATCCAATATGAACTCCCCAGCCGCATAGGTCTCATAGACAGGTGCATAAACCGTCTTTAACAGAATTTCGTCTTGCCCCAAAGCCTCCAGGTCCAGTTCCTTTTTCTCTACTGTGAAGCGGTAACCATCCATATCATACTGTCCCTCTTCATAGACTGCATAATAAAACCCGCCCTCATATTCCTTTCGGATTACTAAAAGACCACTGCCGCTTTCATAAATGGCTGGCTGGTTCGCCAATGCTTTATATCCATAACGAATTCTTGCATACCAGGTTCCCGCCTCTTCATATACTGCATCTACATCATATGCATCCCAAAAACTTTCCAAGGAGCAGAAGGTCAGAATCTCATCTATCATCTTCCCATTTGTCTTTCCAAATAATTTGAGTTTTTTAAACGGGTAATCAGACAGCCCACTCTTATACCCCGAAAGAGCAAGAGCCGATGATGTCTCCCACAAAATATAATCCTCGTCAATATCTTCTGATTCTTCCATATCCAAATCGGACGGTTCCTCCCGCTCAATGGATGAGATATAATCATTTAATCGGTTCACTGCCGAAACAGTTTGGGTGAGCGCCCGGTCAGACAACACCGGATTGCCGCTATCATCTGATTTTATAATCTTATTCCCGGTTTCGTCTAACTTGTATTCTCCACCCTCGGCAGTCCGGTACAGGATATTTCCCTGTGCATCTTTTTTCTCTACGCGCTCTGTTCCGGTTATCACCTGCTCCTGTGATGCAGTCTCCTTTCTTGTCACCTCATATGCCTTGACACGCTCCGGGAGACCGGAAAGCAGAATATCGAAACCCTTTGTTTTATAATATTTAACCGTAAAATCATAGGAATCCTCAAACCATTCATTAATACTATGGGTAAATCCATCTGTATAGGCACTCCCTGACGCGGTTAAGACAATAGGCTTTCCTGTTCGATTGCTCTCAGATAAGTTCTTGCCGGTTACAGAACGTTCATAACCTTCAGAGCGTGAGATTTCTTCTATATAATAACTGCCTAAAATAAGCGGACGTCCAATCCAGCCATTTCCATTCCGTACTTCATTACCCGTATAGAGATTCGGTACCTCTCTTGAGGTTTCTGATACTTCTGTTATGGTTAAGAATGAAGCATCACCATTTTTATCCGTTGTGGCAATGGATACCAACTCCCCCGCAGAAAATACAACACCGGTTTTCCCATCTGGATGCCTGATGTCCTCTGCCGCATATAGTCCATATACAGCGCCCTCTAAGGTTGCATCTGCTTGGGCTTTTCCATAGCTGTCCTCTTCCAGCTCAAAAAGTTCTTTATCCCGCTTATTAATATGCAGCTCTCCTTCTGTCCTGTGATCCTTCACCAGATAAGCGTAACCAATGTACCCGGACGGATAGCTGCCTTGCTCAATCGGTGCCACCTCACTGTCTTCCTGGACACCATCCCATTCCCAGTGTCCGCCTGTTCCAACTTTTATAGAGGCCGGGCGTGAAACCAAATAGGTGGACGCATTTGACGGTGTGGCCACGTCCTTTTCTATCCCTATCTGGGATCTGGTTGCTACGGTAGGAAGGTCCTCTGTTATGGTCTCTTCTTCCACTGATTCAGCTTCATTTCCAGAATCCTGCGTTTCAGCTTCAGGACTGGCCTCTTCATCTGTTTCCTCTCTGTTTTCCATTGATGGCTGGGATGCCTCATCAGACTCTTTTATTTCTGTTGTATCTGCTGTTTCCTCTGACCCGGCATCCACCTCCTTCGCCCCTTCCTCACCGGTCTCTGCTGTGTCACCGGAAGATTCCGATTCATGTTTCTTTGTGTTCTCATGCTCCTTAAAAGCAGGCTCTTGTTCATTCCCTTTATCCTCAGGTATTTTTTCCTGTCCGGTAACTGAATCACTGTTTTGATTCCCTTCATCTGACATTCCCGCCTGAACAATATCTGTAACCTTCTCCGATTTTGACAACTGCGGCACATCCTCCATCTCTCGAACCGAAACTGCCCGATTGCCAGGGTAATAGCCGGTAATGGCACCCTCTCCTTCTGACTGAGAAGATGAAAATTCAACAATTTCAATGGAGACATCATCATTGTGCAGGTCATGAAGGATATATCCGGTTCTGGCGTCTGTTTCCCTGACTGTGTAAATACGCTTCAGGTGAATATAGGTACTCCATGCCTCATCCCGGTCCTCCTCCATTAAGTCTCTGGCAACGCCCTCATCGATGGAATGGAAATCACAATTTTCCTCACACCAGTCCACGCACTCCTGCCAGGCATCCCAGGCTTTTTTCTTCCGGCGTTCATTTTCTTCATCGGCCGAGTCAGAGTCACCATCCACATAATGAATGACTGGATCTGGGTGTCCCCCACAATAAGTCTTCTCATATTTATAAAGCTTCTTATCCGAATGCGAAAAATGTCCGTTGGCATCTGTACCAAGCCCCATATCGCACACAGTTAAATCTTCAAATTTCCCTTCTGATGTGGGCACCATTTTCATAAACTGGTCTTTTTCCAGATTTGTCCCGTCAAGCTGCGAAAACTCAAACTTTTCTAATACTTCAAAGGTGGAGTTTTCCAAAGTTTTCCCTGTCTCGGAACACTGCTTTTCCAGTTCAATGACATAATCCCGCTTAAAGGTCTCCTCATGAAGGTACTGGGTATATGGAATTTCATAGTCTCCTTCCCCTCGGTGTGTTGTACTTTTTCCAAAAGACAGCCAAACCTCCCACGATTCCTGTTTCCCTGCCATTGTAATCATGGCCTGTTTCCCATCTACTGCACTGCTCTCGTTCCAACCATCCGGATACCAGATTTTAAAGCTATTGGGCTTAACCCAGTATTGAGCCCCCAGGGAGCCATCCTGAAAATGTCCCCTCACAAGGCCAATATCGGGATTACCTGTCGTACATGTAAATGTGATTCTGCCATGTTCCAGAGACACATTCCACCCTTCTGGCAAATCATAAACAAGCGTGGACTGCCTCCAATCATCACCGTCAAACTCCAATGTAATACTATAGGTCCCATCCCCGTTTTCCTTCATTTTATGTACCGGCGCCTGGCTTTGAAATTTAGATGCAAAGGGTGGAACGGCTCCTTCCTCCACTGCTCCATTAACCTGTTTAAAAAATTGTTCCAATGCTCCTCTTGTCAATACCGCAAGCATAGGATCTTTTAGGTTCTCGATTAGGACTTCCATCTGACTACGGAAATCATCTAACCCATTCCAATTTCCTGACATAATGGCCCAGGTAGCTGCCTGCCCCAAAATATAATGTCCCTGGCCGATTTTCCCATTTCCCGAAATGCCTCCTTCAAAATTACCTGATGATGAGAGGGCGTACCATAAAATTTCCGCATCCTCTCTTGTCAGCCCAAGGGGCAGGTTGTCACCATCCGTATCAAGGTCATATGTTACAATCGTTCCCGGAGTGCCCGAACGCATGGACTTATTCGGTTCCAGGCAGTATCCAGGTGCAGAATGGCCGCCTTCTACATTGGTAATCCCATATGGCCAAAGGCCAACCCGATTATGGTTTTTTCCATAAAAAGGAAAACTTGCTCCCTCTTTTAAAAGATTCTGGGAGCCATAATAGGCAAACGTACTTCCTCTGTTTTCTCCCTCCGATGCATCTGCTGAAATAATACTAAATCCAACATAAAAAAAAGACTGAACCGCAAGTAACACCGCTAAAAACAGCGAGCCACCACGCTTCAGTCTTTTAAAAAAGCTATCGTGTCGTATCATATTTTTCCTCATTTCCAAAAAACCGGCACAGACTAACATTGCTGTGCCGGTTTGACTTAGGCTATTTAATTCATATCAGGATTATACAACTGCGCTTTGCAGTTTGGACAAGGGTGGCAAACCTCCCTTAATCCGAATACATTTCTGTAATCGCAGAACGGACATTTGAGTTCCACTACATCCAGATAAAAACACGCATCCGTTCTCGTTGAAGATACATCAATGCTTTTTGCCTGACCATCTATATATACGGCATTCCACATGTGCACGTAATCCTCCCGAAGCGCGCACTTAAGCCCTACTGCATTAGCCAAAAGTTTATAGGCCCTGGCAAACCCAACACACTTGCCAGTCCCATTCACCAGAATGCTGTAGACCTCATCATCTGCCTGTGTATATTTTCCCCGGTTGTAGGTCGCACGTAATGTAATCTCATCATAAATCCTGGTCGCCTTTTCATAATCACTGGCGCCATAGTCAAAACCAGTCAGAAACCTGCACACCTCCTCATAAACTACCTGGTTCTTTTCTGACAGCTCCGATGCAGGGATAATTCCCCTGACCGCAGCCAATACCCGTGTGTCATTCACCCACGCATAGTCCGTATCTTCATCAAAGATATATACCTGCCATTCTGGATCGTAATAATAAGGCCGGTTATCATACGGGGTTCGGACATAGCCGCCAAGCGACTGCTGTTCGGTCACCCAACTGCCGTCTGCTGCCACTAGGTATCCGTCTGGTGTAGTAGTATTTACAGCCATAATTCCATTCTGATTCAGATAATACGATGTTCCATTCTCTGTTATCCATTCCGCCCTCGCATAATTTCCATCATCTTTCTGGTATTGACAGCCGGTTGAAGTATTCTTCCATGTTCCTGCATACGCCGACATCGGGTTTAGGGTAACTGCCAGGAATATGATTGCCAGCTTCCAACCTGTACTTTTTCTCATTATAAGCACCTCCTTCTATCCATAGCATACAAAGTCTCTGGAATCTATGTCGAGGGCACTTCTGAATTTTTTTTAAGGAATTACCTCAAAGGCATCCCTTCCAGCGCCCAATAACTTCATAAAATGGCTACAAAAGAAAAGGCATGAAAATACTCTCTCCATGCCTTTCCTTCCATATACAATTTTACCAACTACTCTACCCAAGCCCCGGACGCATCTACCCGGTATCCGTCTGGCGTCTGGCGGTTCATAAATAAAGCACCCTTGGTTCCGTCTGATGTGGGGTTAAAATAGTACCACACTCCGTCAATCAGGTTCCAGCCGGTATACATACGTCCTCTGGTCCCGTCTGAAACGGCATGGAGGTAATAGCGGTTCCCGTCTGTATCTGTAAACCATCCGGTCTGCATATATCCTTTCTCATCAAAATGGTACCACTCACTTGTCCCATTATAAGTAAGCAGCTGCCAGCAGGCAGCCGGATAGCTTCCATCTTTATTCTGATACCACCAGCCGGTACTATCCTGAATCCAGGTTCCAGCACTGTCAAAGTTTGGACTCATAGCACTTCCTATGACAGAACGGCTGGAACCGCCACCACCACCGGAGGAACTTCCACCCGATGAACCGCTTGATGGCCGCTGTGTCTGATCTGTTGTTTTAAATGCTACAACGACTTTGCACTCTGCGGACTTCTGCCCATCCAAGGTAAGCACCTGAATACTGGTTTCCATTGTTCCCGCCGCCGTGGATACATAATACTTGTCTCTTGCAAGATTATCTGCATCGACCTTCTCAAGGGCTTTTATCCATGCTGCTTCCGGCAAAACTGTCACCAGACCATTACCTGATACGGATACCACTGCTTCATTCACCGAGTTCCAGCTTACCTCCTTATTCTCCGCCTCTTCTGGCATCACGAAAGCAGTAAGCTGCTGGGCATCCGTCACCTGATAGGAAACAGACGGGTTGGCCCGGCTGCCGGTCATCACCTTCTCTATGCTGAACTTAAGTTCGCTTTTATCTAAGGCTACCGATGCTACATGTGCTATGGTCTGGTCATCGGTACGGAAGGAAAGATTCACTGCACATACCGACTGTTTTCCTCCATCTTCCGTTGTAACCGTCACATAATTGGAACGGGTACCAGACGCTTCCTTTTTTGTGTAAGGGTGCTCTTTATTTCTCTCTTCTTCTGCCCTGATTAAATCTAAAATCCACTTTGCATTCTCTTTGGCACTCACAATACCCTCTGAATCAATCCGGAGCATATCCACATCACCTACAGACCATTTCACATTTTTGTTGTCCGCATATTCCGGAGTAATCGTTTCATAAAGACGCTTTGAAGGTGTGACGGAATAACGTTCTGTAGGATCCAAACGGTCCCCTTCTAATGTTCTGACAATCTCAAATGCCAGTTCAGACTGGTCGAGCTTAACATCTGATACCGGGACAACCGTATCGTCAGTAATCTTGAAATTCACCGTAACAAATGCACTGGAACGCTTCTGCCCGGCTTCTGTGGTTACCGTAACAGACGCATAGTTGGTTCCTTCTGTTGTTATCTTTTTGGACGGATATAATTCCTGATTGGTCACACCGGCTTGTATCAGCTCCTGAATCCACTTTGCCGACTGGTTGACCGATACCTCCCCATTTTCTGTAACATGGATGACATCGGTAGATGAGCCATCCGTATCTTTCACATTCCAAATGATGTTCTTGTTTGCCGCCGTATCCGGTATCACGGTAGCCGTCAGTTTCTGCGGATCAGTAACCTTCCAGCCTATCTGCGGATTCCAACGGGAACCGCTGCGTATCTGTTCTATCTCAAACGTCAGCTCCGTCTTATCCAGGATAACACCATTAGTCATTGCCCGGTATTTAGCAGATAGGGTAATGTTTCCTTCCGGCATGGTAAAGGAGGTTTCAGCCCCATTGGTATGTATGATTTCCTCTTTGTCAAAATCATCGGTTGTCCAGAACAGGGAATCCGGCACCAATTCATAATATACAGGGGGCTCTGACTCCGTTTCATTTAAAGGACTTGTATACACCAGGACTTTGGCTCCCTTCGCTACGGCTCCCGGGTTTGCCCAGTTGATTTCTTTTGCAAAATTATTCTGGGATTCCAGCACAGAGAGTGTACCATGATCCACAGCCGGAATTGTAATCAAATACCCCCTGACCGGATCTCCCGTCTTACTGGGAGCATAGTGATGGATATTCTCTTTTCCAATTTCCAAAACTCCCGTTTCCAGTTCCTCATAAAAATAACGGTTTGTCTGCTTTATAAAACTTCCCATCTGGTAAAGGGAAAAATCCCGCTGGTTGGAATAATATGCTCCGATGTGATGTTCCAGCCGAATTTGCGGTGTTAATTTATTTCCAAAGGGATTTAATGAGTACTTGTCCTCACTATCCGTATAGAGATAGGCGAGGTCATCTCCTAAATCAATGGTCCCACCTTCAATATATCCCACAAAGAGTCCCGCTGTCTTTAATGTCGATGAAGTAGATGCTCCAATGGTCCCTGCAAACCGGCCATTCTTAACCTGGCCGCTCTGCATCCTTCCCACCAGACCACCGATATAATCCGCTGACGTGCTGCCAACCTTACCTTCCACATATGTATTATATATTTCCGTTTCGTAGATATTTCCTGCAATTCCGCCTACATATCCTTCTGAGTAAAGAGCGCTGTAGCTATCTGTGGTATCACTGGTGCAGTCACTCATAAAGGAGGATTGGGCAGAGCCGCAGATTCCTCCAGCGTAAGCTTCATTTACGCCGTCTGCATCGGTTCCCCCCAAGACTCCAGCTGTATTGGTACACTCCAAAATCACGCTGTCATATGCTTCCCCAACAATCCCACCGATAACACCTACGCCACGCACCTGTCCTCTGGAGCTGCAATTACTTATGGTGCTGTCGTTCGTCTCTCCAACCAGAAGTGCCGCCTTACTGTGAGCATTCACCTGTCCGTCCACCGTCAGATTTTCAATCACCGCTCCATGGATACTGCCGAACAGCCCGGCATAATCCTGAGTCGTATCACTGATTTTCAGGTTATACACGCGGTATCCCTGTCCGTTAAAATTCCCCTTAAATGGTTTCGGTTCGCTGTCCCCGGCTTCTGTAAAATATCCAATCGGCAGCCAGGAGGCAGTATCGCTTAAGGATATGTCCCGTGTCAAAGCAAAATAGCACCCCTCATAACCGTCCACTTCCTCATTGGCAACATGATACGCCAGGAGTTTCAAATCCTTATCCGAGTTAATCTCGTAAGGTTCTTCCTCGGTTCCCTCTCCATCAAAATGGTCACTCATTTCCATACCGCCCCAAATATTCAAGGCACCTTTGTAAAACATGGCATTGGAAGGAGTAGCATTGGAAGGAGTAGCCGGAATCAGCTCATCTTTATCTGTAATGACTTCTACTGCCCCTGCCTCTGGTTCCTTGGTTTTGATTTCCTCCGTTCCTGCCTCGGTTTCCTCTTCCTCCGCTTTTGCTTCTGTTTTGTCCTCTAAATCTGAAGTTCCTGTATCCTGGTCCGCCTTCTGGTCAGTCTGGGTGATACCTGCTTGCGCCATTTCCCCTTCTGCGCTGTCTTTTTCTTTCTCCCGCCTAGCTTCTGACGGACTGGCCATTGGAGCTGTACCGGCTTCTTCTACCGCCTCGTTAACGGCCTCCTTTGCATAAACGGTAGCGATACCGTTTGGATATGATACAGAAAGAACTGGAGTTAACCCCATCGCTGCAATCAAGGTCCATGCAGATAGAACTGCCTGCCCCTTCTTCATCTTTTTCTTCATCTTGTTCTCCTTTTTCTCAGAAAATTCCCTATGTGCAAATTTTTATTCCTGAACTACCACAAACGCCGGACGGATACCGATTTTCTTATTGGTTACATCCTCCGGTGCCACCCGGCCGTCATAGGTAACAGCATAACCCTTCGTTCCGTCGCCGGCCGCAGGTGTACGCAGCCAATAGCCCGTCGTGAAGGTTCCTGCATTTATAAAATTATTCTCTTCTGCACCACCAAGCCTCCATAAGATATCCGGATACCGGAGCGCTTCTTCCAATGAAAGGCAGAATATCTGGTCCGTGACTTTAATTCCCAGGCGGCTGCGCTTTGTAAAGCTCCGGGCTGAAATCTGGTAATTATTACTTTTTCCCGCATAGGTAAACGGGCAGGTTGTAACCGTTTCCGCAAGATTTTCCCTATCCTCCAATTCCTGGTCTAGCCATGCCCTTAAATCAGACGCTTCCCAGGCATTTGCCCTCACGTCAAAAAGGCTTTCGCTTCCACCAATAATGGTGTCACAGAGAAACAGCGCTCCATTCCGGTTACTTCCGGCATCACAGTAATCCGGATCAATACAGCGGAAGGTATATGATTTCCCGGCAATTGACCGTTCCATCGTATCCCCGGTATACCAGATTCTGCCCTGTGTATTATCTGGTTCTCCCTTCTGTATGACAAAGGCCGGGCGGACCCCGGCTTCTGTTAATGATACCCGGCTGGAAGCAATGTGTCCGTTGTATTGCACCATATAGGCCTGGTTTGTCGTGTTCTCTCTAGGCGACCTGGTCCAGTAGTAGCGCATTCCTCTTTGCGGTGTCCAGATTTTTCTGGTAATCGCTTTGTAGGCAGGGTTCTTTACTTCATCAACAGACAGGCAGAAAACCCGGTCTGATATGGAATCCCCAGTCTCTGAAAGTTTTACGGGGAGCAGGTCCCCTGATACTGACAAGGTATCAGCAAACTGCTGGTTAAGCCATGTCCTGACATCTGAGTAGGTATAATCGTTATTGGAAGCCGCATAACGGACACACAGGGAGTAGGGAATGACCTCATCCGACACAAACAGATATCCACCCCGGTAATCCGTATCCAGACAGGTGAATCCCAATGTGCTGTATCCATCACCGAGGCCAGTCTCAACCTCCAGTGTATCTCCTGTCTCAAACCTCCCCTCCTCACCTCTGACTGTCTCCGCATGGGCTATAAAGCCAAATAGATAGCTGATAGCAGAACAAGTGGCAACCAAAACAAACAAGGCATGCCGCTTTTTCATCCTGATTCGCCAATTCATTCCTGCTCCTCCACCGTCACTGATAATGCAACACTTCGTTTCCTGTCATCCTCCCCTGGCTCAAAGTTCACTTTCTGCCCCTCCTTCAGCCGTTTAAAACCATCTCCATGGATTTCGGAATAATGGACAAAATAATCAATGTTGTCCTCATCTGTAATAAATCCAAATCCCTTCCGTACATCAAACCATTTCACAATTCCTTTCAGCATATCAAAACTCCTTTCATATTTGTGCAAATAAAAAAGACAGCATCTGGTACTGTCTCAGGTACAAAATTCCTATTTTCTTTTAATAATTCTTGTGATAATCCCCTCTGCCACTTCCCGCTCATCGTTAATTCTGGTTACCAGAAAGCCGACCTCATCTCCCTGCCCCGGAAGGCTGGCTGTATTACAGGAATGTGCCACCGCATTGACCCTGCAGTCCAGTTGGATAAAATAGGTGCCCTTAAATACATCTGTTATTTTTCCTACATATTTTCCCTGGCGGCGCAGGCGCATTAAATTTTCCTTGTTGACATTGGTCTTTGCCTCTTTGGCACTTACCTCTACCTTCAGATTCTCAATCGAATCTCCGGATATCTTCTTCATCATCACGCTGACAACATCCCCAATAGAGAATTTCTCATTGGCATCTGCCATCCATTCCCAGGACATATCCCTCGCTTTTAAGGAGCATTCCACGCCAAAGACCTCTAACCGGACCGCTTTCTGTGCCACGGCAATAACTCGCGCTTCCACAACACGGCCAGGCACAATCATAGGGGGGCCCTCCTGTTGTCCCAGGTAAAACTGCTGGCGTTTACGAAGCATCGCCTCTTTTCTGGACGCAACCACGCTCCTTGACTTTTCTTCCATCTCCCGGATTATAAAATCCAGTTCTGCGCCCAGCATGTTGTTAGCAAGACGGGTCTGGCGGTTTAACGTATTGGAATTTTCTCTTCCGTCTCCCTCCAAGTTAATCATCATTTCTTCCATGGGGATTAATACACGGTAATCTTTATAGTAGACGACTGCTACTACCCATCCGCCATCCAGGCGCTCGATACCACTTAATCCTCCAGACAGGATTTTCTTTGTGCGGTAGGCATTCACCATTTCATGCCAGGTTATATCCCCGCTCTCCTGCCTTGCCGCTGCTCCGGAAGCATCTACGGTAAGGATTCCCATTTGATGGACATGTCCACGCTTTTCCCTCTCCTGCACCTCCTCTGCCAGACGACCTTCACTGTCTTCCCTCATGCATATACCACCTTTCTTGTTTTTTTGAGTCAGAAAAAGCAGCCGGCGAACCAGCTGCTTTCTCTATCCAGATTTTCAAATCCGATGATACCATTATAAAAGATTGAAAATCGCAAGTCAATTCATGTCAGGACGCAAATCAGTCTCTTTTTGGTTCTTTTTCGGTGATATCAATCAGAAACTTATCAATGCAGTTTAGAAAGGTCTTGGACAGTTCCTGATATAAATCCTCCTATCCCTCCAACATCAGACGGACAATATTTACTTTTCTTGTAATCATCCGCATTTATATGCAGCATTCTATCCCCCTTTCCTCCTTGTTATCATTCCCAGTTACTCCCTTTATTCATATGTTCTGCTGAATACGGCTCCAACTCGCATACAACTCGTGCTATTTATACTTACTATTCCAGAAACATTTCTTAGTATAGTAGTGATAGTGACACCCAAAGAGTGGAATGTAAGTCGGCGGTATTTCACGCCGACTTTTTTCTTTTCTCACGTTTCGGCAGTTCAATGGCTTCGCCAGTTTCCCCATGATAGGCTTCTTTCGGCAGTTCTACGCGTTCAAAGGCTGGCCCTCCAAGGAAACGGAAGGCCAGCCTTTGACGTTTACTATTTGATGAAATTATTGCTGGAGCTTAATTGTGTCCACGATTGCCATTCTGCTGATCTGCCGGATAGGGCGTCTGATTGCAACCGCCGCAGACGCAAGGCAGAGGAACACGATCAAAAGAAGTGAACCCACAGGGATTTGCCATGCAGTTCCCCACTTATCTGCAATCAAAAACCGGAACATCAACTTGTTGAGCGGTAGCCCCAAAACACAGCCAACAACACAGCCAAAGATGGCATAGGTAAAGGCTTCCGCCGCAATCATCTTATAAAGCTGATTTGCCCCCATTCCGATAGAACGCATAATGCCGTACTGCTTTGTTCTGGACGCTACACTGGCGTTCATGCTGTTAAAAATGTTAAACACTGTGATAAGTGCAATAATGATGAGGAAGCCATAAATAAATACCGCGCCTGTATAGTAAGAGCTTTGGGACTCGGAATTGGTAATTCTCTTGTCTGAAACAGTGCTGTCGGATGGGATCATGCTCCGTATTGTGGAAACAGTATCATCCCCACCAGCAGAGGAAAACTGAACATCAATCGTTGTATAGCCCAAATCGCCAACCAAAGCGGCAAATGTCTGCTCCGAGCAAATCATATATCCGCTGCTGCCTGCGCTGTTGACTGTGCTGGCCGTAGCTGTTGACAGTATTCCAGCAATCGTTACCTGCTTATCGCCGGAAGATGTATGAAGGACTATGGTATCTCCAACATTCCAGTTTACGCCATCCTGATAAGTAACCAGAACACGATCTGTATTTTCCATAGCAGGCGCGATACTGCCCTCATTCAATTCTTCTTTTGCCCACCCGAATTGGTTATCATCATAGGAAATGAGTGTGACGGTTCCTTCTCCCATATCAGAGGAAACAGAAAGACCCTCCATTTCCATACGGCCAAAAACTTTGTCAACACCTTCCGTTTCGCTAATCTGTTTCACCAGCGACTTATCCAGAGGCGTATTTCCCATTGTAATAGATACGTCCGCTGCCGATGGAGAGAGCGCAGGCATACCCTGGTTGAGAAAAACTACCATGACCTGAAACGACAGGAACATCATAATGCTGATAGCAAATGAACAAGTCATGAGGAATACATTCTTTTTGCCGGATAGTGCATGGAAAATTCCCATGCTGGTTTCAATGTGGAACAACTTTGTATTTGCGGCCCTCTTGTTCTGTGTAAGCTGCGTACTGCCGCTGATTGCAGTTACCGGCGATACTTTAGAAGCCTTTTTTGCCGGAGACAGGGATGCCAGCAGTACAATCAGAAAACCAATCACCGCACCAGCAATCAGACCGCTTACACTGAACTGAAAAAGCGGAATTTCTGAAAAGCGTTCCCCGCTGATGGATTTCAGCAAGAGACAGGCACACCATGTAATAATCTGTCCGGCAACCAGCCCAATCGGTACGCCTTTCATACTTTGGCGCAGCCCTTGAAGAATGACGAAGTGCTTTACCTGTGCTTTGGATGCCCCCAGACACCGCAAAAGGCCGTAGAATTGAACCCGTTCCAGAACATTTGTGTTAAAGCTGGCAGCAATCATTACTGCACCGGCAATCAGTACCAAAAGGACAAGAAAGCCTGCAACGATGTATAGGGACTGCATTGTACTGTTCTCACTTTGCCCCATCAATCCGAGGAGCGCCGTGTTTTCGCTCACCTGACTGTCTGAAAGGCCATATTGCGTTTTTATTTCCTTTATGGCTGCCTGAATGTTTACGCCATCTTTAAACTGAACGCGAAAAGTAGTTCCATCTTTGGCATTTTCGTCTGCAATTTGGCGAAAACCGTCCTCGGTCAATACCATGCCATATACATCCGCTTTCAGCAAACTTCCCATATCGGCAAGGACGCCGGTAATGCGGTAGTCCCGGCTGGAGCCATCCGGCACTATAACGGTCACGGTGTCGCCAACTGCAAGGCCCAACTGTTCCAAAGCCGATTGGTTCAATAATGCTTCATCGGGCCGGGTAGGGTATGAACCGCTTTCCATATCCATTTCTGTCAAAGTGGAAAAGGTATCCTCATTCGCACCTGCGAAGCTGACCGTTTTAGATCCGATAGAGCCGGTACTTCCCTGATAGGCCCATCCGCAGAGGGCAACATCTATCCGCGCTTTTACAAGTTCCGCCGTCTGTTCATCAATGTCGGTCAAACTAATATGGTATTCCCCATTCGTCTTGATAAAATAATTTTTCTGTGCGCGCAGCGCCATGTCTGCCATGCTGAAAATAGCAGTTATCAGCAACACCGAAAGGACAATACAGAGAACCGAAATTCGATTGTTCTTGCGGTGTACCTTTTCATACTGCGGCACCAATCCAAGATAGCTTTTCAACGCGATGACACCCCCAAATCCTTCAGCACGCCATCGGTCATACGGAACACACGATCTGCTGCGCTGGCGTGATTTTTGTTGTGGGTAATCATCAAAATGGTCTGTTGATACCTGTCTGACATGGTTTGCAGTAAAGCCAAAACTTCCTGACTGTTTTTACTGTCCAGATTTCCGGTCGGTTCATCTGCCATAATCAGGGCGGGGCGTGTAACCAATGCCCGGCCAATCGCCACACGCTGCTGCTGGCCGCCGGAAAGCTGGCTGGGAAGGTGTTTCCGGCGTTCGCTCAATCCAAGCACCTGCAACAATTCATTGACGAACTTTTGATTTGGCTTTTTATAGTCAAGCAGCAGCGGAAATGTAATGTTCTGCTCCACATTCAGCTCCGGGATCAGATTGAATGACTGAAAAATAAATCCGATGTGCTGCCGCCGGAACACAGTTAATTTCTTCTCCGGCATGGAAAAAATATCCTGCCCATCAATCCACACCCTGCCGGAAGTGACGCTGTCCAGAGCGCCGATCACATTCAGCAGGGTACTTTTGCCGGAACCCGACTCGCCAATGATAGCAATAAACTCACCTTTACGGACAGAAAATGATACATGGTTCAAAGCGTGAACTTCTGTTTCGCCTGTGCCATAGGTTTTGCACAGGTCTTGTACTTCAAGAATATTCATATACAAAACCTCCTTACAGGCACATCATACCCCCTATGACTTACTTCCAAGTGACATCTATCTTACTCATCTGTAAGGTTGAAAAAATTCAATGTAAACGTGGTTCCTGCGCCCAAACTACTGGTTACAGAAATGGTTCCGCCGTGAGCTTCTACAATAGATTTAGTCAGCGGCAACCCCAAACCAATGCCATGAACATCCGATGAAAAACGACTGCGGTAAAACCGTTTGAAAATGTTATACAGATCTTCCGGGTGTATTCCTTTTCCATCATCGGTAATTTCAATCTGTGTCATTAAAGGGGACTGGCTCCATTTTACTCCGATATGGCCGCCGTTCTCTGTATGCTCCAAGGCGTTTTTTATAATATTGCCAATGGCTTCCGATACCCATAGGGCATCGCATGATAAAACAACATCTTCTTTACCGGAAAGCGTAACTGTTTTATGCTCCCGTTCCGCCCAAGTTTCAAAGCGTTCCAAAACATCCTGCATGAGAACGGAAAGATTTTCCGGGGTCTTTTCCATCTGGATAATTCCTGCGTCCAGCCGTGCCAGTTTCAGTAAGGTGTAAATCACATCTTCCATCCGCTTGATCTCTCTTTGAGATTTTTCGGTGAAACTGCTCACGGTTGCGGCATCATCTTTATGGCTCTCTATAATCTCATGGTACATTTTCAGGGCAGACAGCGGTGTTTTAATCTGATGTGATACATCCGAAATAATGTCCTGCAAAAATTCTTTGGTCTGCCGCTGGTTCTCGGCATGAGCAGAGAGGATAGTCGCCATTTCATTGATGGCATGAAAAAGGCTGTACCAGTCACCAGCCTGTGAACATTCGATGCGGGATGTGGTATTGCCATCCAGAAATTGGCGGATGGTATTTTCGGCGTTACTGAAAGCCTTGTGCTGGCGGCGAAGATAGAGAAACAGCGATAAGTAGATTGCCCCAAACAGGAAAATCAACAGCAGAAATACAGAAAACATTGTCTGATTTCGGTATATCTGGACAGCAGGCAGAAAACGCATGGAAGTCGTTTCATCATATCCAATAGAAGCCAAAGCCTCCCTGCCGCGTTCTATGTCATTCGCGTCTGGCTGCGAAGTAAAAGCGGAGATTGACAGCTCGTTTTCATTGTTTAACAAATGGCCTGCAACACCATAATCATGGAGCAATAATTCCTGCTGAAAATTTTTTGCCAGAAGTGTGGCAATTCCGCCAGCCAGAAGAAAGGAAACGAGGCAGATAGCAGTAACAGCGATTAACAGTGTCTTTGTTTCTTTCCCTAATTTGCCCATAAATCCGTCCTCACTCAACAACCCACTTATATCCAATTCCCCGTTCGGTCAGCAGATATTTGGGCGTATTTGGCGTATCTTCAATTTTGTTTCGTAACCGCCGGATATAAACGGATAAAGTATTATCATCTACAAAATTCCCATTGCCATCCCACATCCGATCCAAAATCATTTCCCGTGGCATGAGGTGATTAGGGTTTTGCATGAACAGGCACAGAAGTTTGTATTCTACCAGAGGCAGATCAACTGGCTCGCCGTTTTTCCAGACAAGCCTTTCGGCGGTATTTATGCGAATACCGTTTGCTTCTAAAGTAGTATCTGCTTTGGAAAATTTCAACGAACGACGTAGAATAGCTTTAATTCTGGACAGTAGTTCATTCAGCTTGAACGGCTTTGTAATATAATCATCAGCCCCCATATCAAGGCCCCGGACAATGCTGATCTCCTGATCAGATGCTGTCAGAAATATAATCGGGATAGTTGAGTTAATACGCACCTCTTTGCAAATATCGAAACCGGTTCCATCTGGTAGTGTAACATCCAGCAGTAATAAATCGTAAGCATTTTGTTTGAATAGCTCTAATGCCTTTTTTATAGTCCGGGCATTATCCACGGTATATCCGCTGGTTTCCAAAATATATTGTAAGCCATCAATCAGACTTAAATCATCTTCAACATAAAGTATCCTCTGCATTTTTTAGCTTCCTCCCTTGTTTTGTCCTACCGTCTATCGGCTTTTCCGCGTTTTTCGGGATTAACCAAATTGTTCCCATTTTTATGGCTCCGAGAATACGGCCAGAGGAACAATAATAATTTATCCAGCGGGGCGTTACGCCCCATATTTTACTTGCTTCTTTCAGCGTCATATAGTCCATATCTGCACCTCCAAACTCATTATAGTTCGTTTTCTCGAATAATACAAGACACATGGACAGCTTTTTAGTAGCTACGCAGAGTAGCCGCTAAAAAGCTACGCATAAATCATTTTGAATACCTCACATTCACAGTACAATACTATATGTGAGGTGACGGAGCGTGGCTAAGAAAAAGCAACAGACCGTTTATTCCTTTGGCACCTCGCTCCGGCGTGCAAGAGAAAAGTGGGAATATACCCGTGAACCTTGTCCAGCACATCCCCGCCAGAGGTCAGCCGGTAGGCTTCCCCCAGCTTGGTCGCAAGCACCCCCATAACCACATAGGGCAAACTGGCTTTCGCGGCTTTGGCCGCATTGATTTTGGGGAGTTTTATCATCGTGCCACCTCCTGTTGCTTATTCCTGGACAGGGATTGCGCCATCTTCTTAACGACCTCCTGAAGCTGCACAAGCTGGCGGCGAATGGAGGGCTTAGCCTGGGCCTGACGCTTGACTACCTTGCCGGAGTATTCCGCAAAGGCAGCAGTCAGCGCGTCCGCGTCCTTTGACTTGAAGAACACCAGATAGCGGGGCGGCTGGCTTGTTGTGTCCTTTTTCAGCGCAAAATCCACGCCATATTTCCGGGCCACACGTTCAAAGGACTTGATATTTCCGTCGGTCACTTCGATATTGGAAACACCCGCGCCCTGCCGGACAAGGTGCTTCACACTCTGTTTGCCCCGATAGATTTTCGGGTTTTTCTGGCTTTTCTCCATTTCAGCCAGGGCTTTGGTTATGGCCTTTTTCAGCAGATCAGCGGTCAGCTTTCCCGCTTTGACGCTGATTGCCACGGCCTTTCGTTCCATTTCTTCCTGCATTGGGCCATTCCTCCTTTCCGGCAGGGTGGAAGTGGAAAAGGGGAACGACTAAGGTGGCACCACCAGCCGATGCAACAGGAAGCGCATCAGCCAGTGGAGATTATCAACAGCCCTCCTCATGGCCCTGGCTCCTGATTTTCAGAATACCGTCCAATGTGGTGGCCGTAATGCCGAGGCGCTGCGCTACGGCAATATCATTTTTTACGGCTTCGTCCACTTCCTCGCCGCAGACAATCAGGACATGGCTGCGACGCAGCAGTTCCCGCGCCATATCAATCCCGTCCTTGTGTTCGGCGTGGACTGTATCATTCAGAAAATGCGGCAGATACAGGATTGGGCAAATCGGGGTAAAACCGGCCAGATAAACCTTACGGCAGTAAACCGCTGCCTGGTCGGTGTCGGTAAATTCCTGGCCGCTCCAGGCGGCAGAAATGTATGCAAAAGGTTTTTTCACGGGGTTGCTCCTTTCTTCGGCAGTATGCCGGGTGGCAAATGCCCGTCCCCGTGTTAAGAATAAAATGAACGCGCACCGTGCGCGTTCTTGACACAGTGCCGTTCATTTGCAGTTTGGTAATCAAGGCGGGCCGGATAAGACCGGCTCGCCGCCCTTATTTGAGTATGAAAAAACAGTTACCCGCTCCCAAGGTAAGACACTAATCTTTCATTCCACAACCTCTTGATTTACAACTTCGGTTTACGTTTACCATTTGGGCTTCGGCTTGGTTTGCAGCCTTCCCCACCTAATCGCCTTATCAAGTTTCTGTTCGTAGGCTCAAGAACTTTGCTACACCACTTCCTCCATCTATATCATTACTGATACCGACTTGTGATTCGCTACACTTGGCGGTAAAAACCCGTGGCTGGACTTTCACCAGCAAGATTAGTGCCATGCTTGGCACACAAACAAAAGGTGCTGCCCGAACGCAACACCTTTTGAAATCTTTTACGCCAGAAACGGCGTAGTTATGCGTTTTTTTGATGATAAACCCTACAATTTAGCGGCGGCCTGTCTGTGTGTATTTATTGATTGATGAAGGGTATCCCTATGGCTAGTTTGCTTTTCTTAATTCATTGTTTTATTTATCATATGACTTTACATTCTTTTCACTTTTTATGATATACTTCATTAACAGAAACATGTGAAACAAACCATTTTCATATTCTTAAATTTCAGTCAATATTAACCCGGAGGATATTAATATGAAATCAATTTTTGAGTCTGCAAAACAGCTAAAGCCAGAACTAATATCAATCAGAAGAACATTACATCAATATCCTGAAATAGGTTGCATCTTACCACGAACCCAATCATTTGTTTTTAGTAAATTGGAAGAGTATGGATATTGTCCTCAGAAAATATGCGAAAGTGCTGTTATTGCCACTATATCTGGTAAGCAGCCCGGCAAAACAATCCTTCTTCGCGCTGATATGGATGCTCTTCCGATTAAAGAAGCTGCTCCCGTTCCATTTGCCTCTGAAAATGGCTATATGCATGCATGTGGACACGATATGCACACAACCATGCTTCTGGGTGCAGCTAAATTATTAAAACATTACCAGCAGGATCTGGTTGGAACCGTAAAACTGGTATTTCAACCTGACGAAGAGGGATTCACCGGAGCAAAGGCAATGCTTAAGGCCGGTGTTTTGGAAAATCCCCATGTAGATGCAGGCATTGCTTTCCATGTTGTTTCAGGCATTCCATCCGGAACGATCATGTGTGGTTCAGGTACCTGCATGGCTGGGTGTATTTTATTTCAAATTCATATAAAAGGTACCGGCTGCCATGGTGCAATGCCGGAAGCAGGTGTTGACCCCATCAATATTGCGGCCCATGTTTATCTGTCTCTCCAGGAAATCATTGCAAGAGAAATTGCTCCCACCCAACCTGCCGCCCTTACCATTGGCAGGTTTACTGCCGGCGAAGCGCCAAATATCATCCCCGAAGATGTGATTCTCGAGGGAAGCATTCGTACAATGGATTACAAGATATCCAAATATATCTTTGACAGAATTGAAGAAATCTCCATTCAGACAGCTTCTCTCTTTCGCGGACAGGCTTGTGTGAAAGAAATCGCTTCTGCACCACCGCTGCAAAATGACAGTGATATGGTCAAGGAGCTTACCAGCTACATGAAAGAATGCTATGAGCCTCATAAAATAGTATTGTTTGAACAAGGCGGCATGGGGTCAGAGGATTTCGCCTCTTATACTTATGAGAGGCCATGCTGCTATATGTTAATAGGCGCCGGAACCCCAGATGAAAATCCGCTATTCGGCAAACCGATGCATAATGACCACGTTGTCTTTAATGAGGAGATTCTTTCCCTAGGCAGTGCACTTTACGCATCAAATGCCATAAACTGGCTGCGAAACCACAGCCAATAACTTTTTCTTTGTACGCTGAATATATTAATAAAAAAGGGTATTCATATGCGTACAAAACGATATACCGTTGTCATTGCGGGACTTATGCCGGAAATCGTCACTCAGAACATTCTGGTTAAGATTTGGGGAAAAGCTGCCAAAAAAGTATACGCGAGTACAGGCATATATGTAAACGCATGGTTAAGCGAATCCTATTTCCTTTGTGGGGATAAACGGGGACCAGATCTAGATGGGTTGACCGCTAACTTTATAATTATATGGAATCCAGTCGAAGTGGAAAGTTATGAAAAATTCCATGAAGCGTTCACACAGGTTGTAAACGGTGTAAGGGACATATTGGGCAATCCATATGTGTGGATTACGATAGATGACATAGAGTTCTATTATTTTGTAAAATGCTGAAAGCTAGGAGCCGCCTTTGGGCGGCTTTCCTATTCCCCAAAGCGCTGACTCATTAAGTTGTCTGCCGATTCAGACAGGCGTCCTGTTTGTGTTGCACGTAAAATGAGCGTGTAAAGCTGGGTTTTAGAGGCACAAAGATAATTCTTCTTAGTGTTTGTCTAGTCTTTATGGTCCTGACTCCCCCTATTGCTATTAAGCTGCTTATGGGACAAGTATCAGATACCCTTGAAATAAATGTAGCAGCATACATAAAGATAATTGCTATTAAAGGAAAAGGGAATACCCCTGCCTCTGCATGCTGTATTCCCTTACTCTCTGTCTCCTTAAAGACTCATAGTTGCTGGTCCTCCTGTCGTTAACTGCGGATTAAGAAGGAAATTCAGTCTTATTTTTGCTCGTTTTCAGTCCCCTCAATAGAAAACTGTTCAATACAGGATACAAAGGTCTTAGAAAGTTCCTGATATAAGTCCTCTGAAAAGATTCCTTTGATTCTGGACCTGCTTAACACCATGGGACGGTACATCAAAAACAGTTCCTCTCTTGCCCCCTTGTCTCCCTGCTTAGCCTTCATTAACAGTTCTTTAAAATTCATTCCGTATTTTCCATCCTTTCCTCATTTTTTTCTTCGCATAGTTAAAAACAGAGCCGGCCTTTTTATAGTCCATGCCCAAATGCCTGCCGATCTCTTGATATGTCAGCTGTCTAAAAACCTTCATAAACACTACAAGAATTTCCATATCTGTCAGAGCATCAAGCGCCGTTTCTCCTGACTCACCAATCTGGCTTTCCATATACTGACGAACTTCATCCGGTATCAGTGGAATCTGCTCCGTTTCTTCCCATAAAAATGGCTTACTGTCCGTTATATCACACAACGGTTCTGGAAGCATCTTCTCTAACGGGCTTTCATGATTGCTTATTTTTATTTCACGGCATATGTAATCTCTCTTGGCACGTTTTAAAGCTGCTAATACATACCCCGTAAAACGGTATCTGATATTATCTTTCTTTTTCACTTTCATAGTCCCTCCGAATGTAGAATTATCTCTTTTCAGAAAGACTATGGTGGGCCACGAACCTTTGTCCTATATATTCCCCTGCTCATGAGGGTGTATACTGTTATTTTGAAAACAAAAGAGGAACAGCTTTGTACTGTTCCCCTTAAAAAGAATTGTTGATATTGGCTTTTTGCTATATCGCATTCTTTAAGTCTTTGGCTCTTTGCTACTCTTCCTTTCTCTAAGTTATATACCTTTATATTTAGGGATAATAGTTTATGTTTAATTTCCGGTTCTATATTAACTTAATAAAATAGTGTCCATCATCCATAAAGAGGTAATGTACTTGAAGAGTCCAGACCATCAGCTAATTTATTGGTTTTTGATACACTGCCTTTACTACAACACCCGTAAGAAATACCGACAATTCTTAATTAATAGCATAGGCAAAGCCTACAAATCAATCCATAGAGGGATAGCAGTTGGTTTTGTCTCTCAAAGCCTTTCATAACGCCTCCAAAAGCAGATTACCAGCCCGCTCTTTAATAAGCCAATTTTAGATAATCATCATAACTTTTGAACTGCACACACGGTCTCATAATTCGCTCAGGCTTAATAAATTATCCTAATAGTCATCTGCTCACATTTTTTTAGTCAGTATACTATAGGATTTTCAACGAGGCTCTATCTGTTCAAATTCTCAAAGGAAATGAAACTCAAAGGAACTCCAGTACTCTATTATAATTCTCCTCCTCCCTAAGGACAGAATAGTTTCCACACAACAAAACTCCTGACTACCAGCAGCTAGAATCTTATCCTATCTAAAGTTACATTAGCCATGACTGATAGGATGTTCGCGGCTCTTGCAATGGGTAAACCGCCTCCACATTAAAGTCCGCATTTTCCGAGAATTGAATAGAACATTGTTAGTTCCACCACTTTCTGGACTGGCTTCTGATTTTTTGCTTCGAGAAGATGATACCCAGAAGTTAACCTTCTCCTACATCAGGGTACCCAAGTGAACACATAGCTTACAGTAACTTTAACAGTTCTGCATGAATAAATCCATTTGTTCCCACCACACTGCTCCCCTTTTTCGGTTCAAGCGGTTTTCCTGTAAAATCAGTTACCTTGCCTCCTGCTTCCTGAATCATAAGCATGCCGGCTGCATAGTCCCAGGGATTTAGATATATCTCGAAATAGCCTCCCTGTCTGCCGCAGGCGGTATATGCCAGTTCCAGAGCGGCAGAGCCAATCCTGCGGACATCCTGGCACTGACCGAACACCCTGCGGAACCGGGCAAAATTTTCATCGGCCACTTCTCTTTTTGCTGTTCCCAGCCCAATCATTGTGTCGGATAGTTTTTCTGCATTTGATACATGTATGGGCTGCCCATTTAGAAAGCTGCCCTTTCTCTTAATTGCAGAAAACACTTCATCGCGGAAGGGATCATATATAATTCCCATAATAATATCCCCCTGGCGGCAAAGGGCTAAAGATACAACGCTGTGCTGATAGTCGTGCATAAGGTTTGTCGTCCCGTCAACAGGGTCTAAAATCCAAAAGCTATCCGCTTTTATTTCCTGCAATCCGGTTTCTTCTCCAAGGAATTGAATATCCGGCGCAAGGGCAAACAGTTCCTTTTTTAAGAAATTCTGTACGGCAATATCTACCTGCGTTACATAATCTGCAAGACCTTTCTCTTTTACATGAGCGGCCATTTCACGGTTTTTAATTAGCCCTTGCGTTTTTGTTACTAAACTGATAATTTTCTGAATATCCATATGCGTTTCCTCCATAGGCATCAAATACCTGGTTGCAAAATAGAGTTTTGCAAACCATGCTTCTTAATTTAAAGGGTTAAGAAAATAAGGTTTAAAAGAACACGACAAACATGAATTGACAAAGCTTAACATTATACCTTGAGAACCAGCCGAACTAGGCCAATAATTAGCAAATGAATCGGATAAAAGGCATAGAATAACCAACGTGGAACCTTCAGGTTTGTATGGGTACAGGGGAAGATAAACAAAGCGGCAAAGGCCATTGCAAAAGTCCAATCAAATGTAAGACCACCCAAGGTGAGATTCCGAAAATCACCGGGGCGGGCGAAAAGCGCTGGCGGAACTGTAAACAGCAGATAGAACATGGCCCCTACTACCGGATTGTTGCGGCAGAGATAGAACACCAGCATCAAAAAAATTCCGTTGCTGGAGTAGTCGAAGTTCCACCATGAAATCACAAAAAAAGTCAGTGCGAACAGCCACCATTTGCGTTCTTTCCATCCATACATCGCCAAAAGGCTTAGAAACAAAGTAAAGAAGATATTCCAGTTAGTAAACTGCGACCAAAAGTCATACGGATGAAAGGCAAAGATATAACAGGGTTGAGAAATCAGTGCAAATATTCCCAAACGGAATAAATATTTCTTGATATCATGAGTATATAGCAGCCCCACTGTCATGCAATAACAGAAAATCGGAAACGCCAGCCGTCCGATCCAACGCAGCACCCTTACCTCCGGGAAAAAGACGCTGCCGATGTGGTCGATGAGCATTGAAACAATGGCGATTAGTTTGAGAAAATCAGTATCCAGATTCGTTTGCAGTCGGGCCTTATTATCTGAAAACGTGGGTGGGGTAAGCAATAGCTCCTTCACCCGCTTTAAATTTTGTGTTGTTTTCATATGGTTTCTGTCCTTTTGTTTTCATATTCACTGCAGATAAATCAATTCAAATTTTCCAGTTCAACAAACTGGAAGTTATTATTCTGACAAATTACTTTCTCCACTCCACTACATCATCAATCTTCTTGCGTGGCCTTTCTTTAGGAAATTCATTTGGATAACCAAATGCAATAGCTGCAATAAGTTGTCCGTCACTATTCAACCACTTACACAGTTCTGGATATGCAAAATAAATATCACATATCCAAAGACTACCTATTCCCTTCTCAGTCGCGGCGAGAAGCATATTTTGTATAGCAGCACTTATAGATTGAATATTACAGATTTCATAAACACGTTCTTCTGTTGTTAATTCTTCCATAATACTTTTCCCCAGTGAATTAACAACAAAGACTATGGTTGGTGCTTCTGCCATAATATCAATAGTGTATTTTGCAGAAGCTATGTGTTGTCTGCTTTGCGGTAACAATGCGCTATCGTTTTCTTCTCTCCCGATTCCCAACCTGAAAACATTTATCATGTTTTCCTTAGCATTTCCTTGTATCACAACGAACTTCCATGGTTGTCTATTTTTAGAAGAAGGGGCTTTTATTCCACTTTGGATAATATCTATAATATCTTTTTGAGATATAGGTTTATCTATGAATTACCGTGTGCTTCGTCTGTTATAAATTGAAGAAATCATTTTTACTTTTGTCCTTTCAATTATCGACTTGTTTATTCCTCCACCACATATTAGTTATTCAGAAGTTTTGTCGCATTCTCAATAGAAGCATCCATTTTCATAGAGACTTCCTCCATCGTCAAGGCGGAATCAAGAAAACGCTTGACCACCACTTTCATATTTTCTCCAACCTCTATGAGATGCCCAGCCAGATCTCTGTTGTGTTACTCACCGACAAACCTGAAGTTGTCTTAGAGCTTTAATACGGCAATCTGTTCTTCTCCATCTTTTTCTCCAGTTTCTATAAATCCAAAAGAGGCATACAACGATTTGGCAACCGTGTTCTCTGGCTCATATGACAGCCAACAGGAATCGGCTTTACCACAGGGAAATGTTCTGATAAATCTTAACGCAAGTTCTACAGCCTTTTTCCCATATCCCCTGTTTTGATAGTTCTTATCTATCATCAATCTCCACAGGTTATAATTTCCTTCTGCTATAGCAGGTGCATCCTTCCAATAATCATCTTTGCCATAACCAATCATCACAAAGCCGACCGGATGTTTATCTTCATAAATTCCAAACGGAAAAGCATACCCGTTGGATGTAATAGTGGTATACGCTTCAATAATGCTGATATCATTGCCAGCAACAAAAGATTTCTGACTATCTGAGACTTTTAACTTTAGAATATCCCAGACAATTTCGCCATTTATCTTTTCCAAATGAATCATTCTATTCACCTCTGAAAATCCCGATTTGATAAATTGTTATAAGCCAACTTTTTTGAAAAATACTCATTATCTAATTTAAGGTAGCGTATTTAATAAAATTTCTTTGCTATGTGCGTGGTTCCTATCCATCGGCTGTCATCTGAATTGTGAGCCAAACCTGCTAATTTGACTTTTAATGCAACAGGATTTACTTTAATCCCTTTTATATAGTCAAAATATTTAACAGACTCATCATGCGTCAGAATCGCAACCGCTTCGACTATTTCATAGGAAATTCTGGATTCAACTTTTCAACGGAAAAATGCTCATTGATGCAATACCAATTTATATAGGTTGTTTGCTTGAAATAAGACCGGATCTTAACCTTGCCATAAAACTGCATTCCAAAATTTCTTAACATCCATCTCTGCGCTCCTTTCAAACTGATTCGTCGTTTCTTACTTTTCGATTGAAATAAACGTAGGAAAGGTATCGGAGCTATCGTTACGCCGCATAGTTTTTGAGTCCACATCAAAACACTTGCCGTTGTATTCATAGTGTAGCTTATTAGCTTTAACATAAAAACGATGTTCCGATTGAAATGCAACGGACTTAAAATGCCCTTCTTGTATCGGCTGATCCCGATATAAGACCTGATCTTCCGATAACTTCAGCACATCATTTTCAAGATGCATATCATAAATTCCACTTACGATAGCCTCTGCTGCCATATTTTTCCCTGAAGCTGAAATGAAACGAAAACAGCCAGTCAAACTATTGGTGCTTTTTCGCTCCGCTAGTTCAAATCGGAACAGGGATACACCACTGAAATCCGCTCTGAGAATATTTTAGATTAGAGAAAGATATTTGATCTGAGTAAACGCCCTGTAACGCACCATTTTCAAGTTCGTAAACTAATTCCTTTGTAAACAGCGTTTTTCCATCCACATTCGCTTCAATGAAGTTGATGATTTCTTTCATTAGCACCCGACTTCCTTTCAATTTAAAATACACCCTTTTACGCCAAGAACGCATAAAAACAACTTACAATTTTCAAGCCACACAACTTCTTATTTTCTTTCCCGCTCAGCTACACGGCAGCTTTTCTAAATCCCCGCCAGCCTCTATGAGATGCCCCTCCAGACCTCTGTTGTGTTACACTTACCGACAAACCTGAAGTTATCGCATTACACAAAGACTATCACAGAATACAGTTTTAATTCCATCAACACGACATCCTTCACAATTGATATGTTCAGGCAAAATGGGAGCATTATTTAACTCGGCCCACCGCTTTGCAGTTTTCTCACGCAACACCTAATCGTCATTGATTGTTACAAGATATGCCTCGCATTTTCCACAATCCAGCCCACAGTATGCAATCATTACCCATAATACTGATTGAACTTTGAGTAAAGTTCTGTTTCATGTCGGTTTTGTGCTGCATACTCAATCATAGTCTCATTCTGTATGATTCCCGCGCAGAAAACCAATAACTCCAATTTCCCATTCAAATTCTTCAGCATATCATTTTTTATTTTGCATCCCCGTTTTTGTACATATTGAAAAACAGTTCTCTAAATTCTTTCTCCGAAAGACTTAACTCTGTTTCGTTATAATAAGGGGTACCATCTTTAATTCCGAATTCAAGAGTAGTAGGTCCGTCTAAGTTGTAAGCTTTATGTGCGTAGTCAATCGCTTTTGCTTGTCGAACATAATCTACTAAAGCCTTTGCTGCCTTTCTGGATTTTTCGTCCGATATACCGCCAACTGCAAGACCTGAGCCTGCACAGTAAATATCTAAGTAAACTTCTTCCGCTTCTTCCGATGTCGCCAGAATACAGTATGAAAAAAGATTCTCCAGATTTTTCGTTTCATAAATCGGTTGACCAAATAGCGCTTTGATTTTACCGCATATGAGTGAAAACTGATTTCCATAATCTGAAAAGTCTTCAATGAAATTATATAGTTTACTGCTATCTGTTAATATTTCCATGCTTTTCACTGATTGAAATGTATATGGCATTTTATCCTCCTCTGTTTTTGAGCATATTTGAAAATTTTATTTTTTCTCGTTATTCAGAAGTTTTGTCAAATCCTCAATAGATACGTCCATTTTCGTAGATACTTCTTCCATAGTCATTCCAGAAGCAAGGAACCGCTTTACTACCATCTGCATATCCTCTCCAACCTCTATGAGATGCCCATCCCGATTGTTGTTGTGCTACTCACGACAACCTAAAGAATTTATAATTCGATATTGTATGTCAGTTCCTCATATTGATTTTCCGGTAATATTTTTTTCAAAGTATTCATAGCAAAGTTAAATTGGTTTTCATATTGAGAAAAACTGTCTGTTTTTTGAATCTTAAATCCTTGTCGAACATATAAAATGATTGCCTTATAACTCCATGGTTGAGTGTGGATATATACTGGAAACTCATCGTTTACAACGAAAATCTGCATAACCTTCTGGCAAAGAGCTTTTCCAATACCTTTACCCTGATATTGAGGGGAAACAACAAGCCAATGCAGGGAAGCAACCAATGTATCGTTTCTTAATTCTTTCCACGCAATGCAAGAACCAACAATTTCATTTTTTTCATTGACTACAAATACACATCTTTCTGTAATATCAAGAGCCTTTTTTGAACAATAAGTTGAAATGAAATACTGCTCTGCTTCATCAACTGAATCAAAGTCTCCAATTTCATATTCAAGTTGTGCCCACTTTCGCTCATCTCCATCTTGATACATACGGAATTCATATCCATTATGCAAAATTGGTGTAGTGGTTAAATAACGATCACACCGAAGAATAGTGTTATAAAATGGTATCGTCCTGTCTAACATTTAATTTTACTCTCCTCAAAATTTCGTACAATATAAGAGTAGGGAAATTACCCCCTATTCTTATTTTTCGATTTCACGTTTCAAAATTATATTGCTCCTATCATACCTGCTTCAAATAAAGTTTCAAATGTATTTACTGCACCTCCATGCTCCACAATCCTCCCATCAACTACCTTATCAACATTAATGCCAGTAAATACCAATCGTTTGTTGGTTGGCTTCATTCCTAGCCATTCACCTTTATGTGTACCCTCCATTACAAATTCAGAGATGACATAATCACCATCACAAAATTGCTTAATAATCTTCATCTTATAATCGGGATATGTCAGCTTTGTTGCTTGTATGTGTTCTTTCATACCTTCAATGCCAACTGGAATCAGTCTTTCTCCCATTTTCACACAACATTTTTCATGGACAAACTCTGCTACTTTTCCAATTTGATTTTCAGATATGATAGTTTCATAGAAATATTTTATTTTCTCCACTGAATCCATTGTCCTACCTCTCAACTTTCCACTAGTTTATTCCTTCACCACGTATTAGGTATTCAGAAGTTTGGTCAAATCCTCAATAGAAGCATCCATCTTCACAGAGACTTCTTCCATAGTCATACCTGACGCCAGAAAACACCTGAGCACCATTTTCATATCCTCGCCAACCTCTATGAGATGCCTATCCAGATCTCTGTTGTGTTACTTACCGGCAAACCTAAAATGATTTATACGACATATTCCTCGACAAACTGGAATTTATCGCTATTTGTAGATATATCGGACTTCTCGCAATTCTTTCCCTCCGATATTATAATCTAAAAAATCATCTGTCGGTGAAAAACCAAATTGTTCATAAAAATGCCTTGCTCTGCTGTTTTCTTCAAGAACCCATAAAAAGATATTTTCGTATCCTTGTATTTTTAATTCTGAAAGGGTAGATTTCATAAGAGTTTTTCCATAGCCTTTACCCATATAATTCGGTAGCAGATATATCGAAATAACTTCACCCCAGTCGTGAAACTGCTCAAAACGGGATTTACAAAAACTGCTTGTTCCCACAATTCTGCCATTGTCAATACAAATCAATGTTTTCCAGTTTGGGTTATCTAAGATTGACGACCAGCGTCCATTAGGAATCGAATCCAGATAGTCTTGAGGTATTATGCCTTTATATGCGCATTTCCAACTTTCCTCATATATCTTGCTTATTTCCATTCTATCATCGGTAGGTATAATATATCGAATTTCCATTTTCTCACCTCTCCAAATTCTAATTTGTTTATATGCCCGCTGCACATTAGCTATTCAGAAGTTTTGTTAGGTCCTCAATGGATACATCCATTTTTGAAGATACTTCTTCCATAGTCATTCCAGAAGCAAGGAAGCGCTTTACTACCATCTGCATATCCTCTCCAACCTCTATGAGATGCTCGTCCAAATCGTAGAACCGGATTACACGTTGTCCCCAGCTATGCTCAATGACTTCTCCCAAATATTCGATGTCCGAGTATGCTTTCAGCTTATTCAGGAAACCATCAAAATCCTGTTCCTCAAAGACGATCTCCGCATTGTTGGATTTCTTCAGTACCTTTTCCTTTGGTATACTTACCAGCCAGTCAAAATCCTGCTGTAATGCCAGACCGCAGGTAAAAGCGATATTCCTTCCGTAATCCTGATAGACTTCTACCCCGAACAGTTCCTCATAAAACTTTCTTGCAGCACTGATGTCCGCTACCGATATAACTGTACATACATACTTCATATAAACGCTCCTCAATCTATAGCTGTTCTTTATTTCTGATAAAGCCTTTTGTATAGCACACAACTAAATGAAATTATACTGCTTCCTTTTTTTATAACCATACTGCCCAATCTCCATAGTCAAATGTACCACTGCCGTGATGTAATTTACCATCTTCCCGTAACTGCCTGAACGCATTTCTCATTCTGATTAAAATCTCCGGCTGAATATCCAAACTATGATGCGCAGGAAAAACCTTTTTGACCGGAAGCTCCGAAATCTTTTCAAGAGAAGCAAGGTATGCGTCCGGGTCTGTTGACGGATAATAGGCAAATAAAGTGTCCTTATAAACCAGGTCTCCGGTAAACAGATAACCTCTGTCTGATTCCCAGAAACACATATGCCCCGGAGCATGACCCGGAGTATGCAATACCTGTATATTCCGTCCACCTAATTCAATGTTCTCTCCATCCTCCAATACCTTAGTTGGCGTTCCCTGGAAAAACTCATAAGAGCCTGTATCGTAACCGTCTGGTAAATCGCAGCGGTCTGCCACCATCTCTCTGATTGTTTCTATTGTCAGAGGAAACTCACCGTTCAGCCAGCTCAATTCTTCCGCATGGGCATAAAAGTCCGGAAAAAACTTATGACCCCCAATATGATCCCAATGAATATGGGTGGCAACGGCCGTAACAGGCTTATTTGTCAGCTTCATTACTTCATCATAAATATTGCAGATTCCCAGACCCGTATCAATCAATAAGCTGCGGCTGGATCCATTTAACAGATAGCAATGCGTCTCCTCCCAATGCCGGTATTCGCTGATAATATATGTATCTTCATCAATCTGATCAATCGTGAACCATTTATCCATTTGCAAGCATACCTCCATAATTAATATCTGATTCCCTTTGCAGAACATCACTTATTTTTCTGCCAAAGGGCGTTTATTACTTTCACTCATTAATATTATTTACTCTTTTTCCGTCTCTTCCTCTACAGGGCGCCACGCCTCTCCAAATTTTATATCCCTGAATAGCGCGGCAAGACCTGTAATCTGCTTGAGACGCAAAATTTCATCTCTATCCATTCCCAAATGCTTTGAGATCCAGGCGTCTGATCGCCCAAACTCATGAAGTTCCTTTACGATGTTGCTCATCAGATCCACATCGTGAGTGCCTCGTGCCCTGTTATGGCGAACGGTGCTGGCCATACGTTTATCAATCGGTTTCTCAATGACAGAAACCGGCAGCAATCCCTGTTCTCTCTCGTAGATATCCGGATGATCCATCATCACCTGATACCGGTGGAAGCCGTCCACAATCAGATAAATATCCTGCGATTTTACATAATAGCATACGACCGGCATCGTATATCCGTCTTCTTTGATGCTCTCATAAAGCAGCCTCATTTCCGGCGGAGCAACCTTATTTGGATTGTAGTTATTGGGCCGTACCTTCTCTATTGGAACAGCTATCACATTATAAACTGGGCTTTTATACTTCATAATCGAATTCCTCTATACTTTTGTATTTACGGCGTATCATATCCAACCGTTTCTGTTGCTGCCGTGTCATCCCAAATCCCATGAAGCGGCAGATATGGTCATTTTTCAAAATGCAGTAACACATCCGCTTCCAACTGGGGATATCCTTTGTGGATTTGATATCGTCCGTGTGATCCGGTATGGGTCCCACAAATACAATCCGTGATTTTTGGTTCAATGTATAATTGGAAACACCGTTTCGTCTAATTTGATACCCCTTCTCCTGAAGCTCCTGAATTACAGACTCGTCCAACCCACCGCCTGTCCCATGCCAGAACTGGATAGAGGTATTGAATTTCTTAGCGTAGTTATTCCGCAGCCTTTTGGGCAGTGTATCCAATAAAAACTTCGTATAAGATTTCCATGTATGCCCCTCTGGCAAAGTAATATTCCGGTAGCCCATCGCTTTGCTCTTTCCATAAATGGAAGCGAAATTTGCGCCTTGTACACGCCCTACAAGCTTGCACCAAATCTCCGGGTCTATGACGCGGTATAGATTCAGGGCATCCTTCGCATAGTCATTAAACGGGGAGGCCACACGCATCTGCGAGGGCTTCAGTCCAGCCATATAATAGAGATCATACAGGCGGTTATAGTCATAACCAAATAAATAGGTGGCGTGCCATACATCATCCGTAGACCAGTCGTATAAAGGGGAGGCACACCAGACATCTTTAAACTGTTTGCTGATCCAGCAGGTATCCTTATAGCCATATTTTTTATTCAAAAACCCGCTGTACCGCTGTAAAGATTCATCTGCCCGATTTCCAAGCAGGCATACTGTTTTTCCGCCGTCATGGGCGTCCCGGTACCAGCGCCCGAATTGTTTTGCCAAATCTTCCTGGTGCATCCGGTAACGATATGTAGTCATTCTATTATTTTCCAGATTGATGACATATTCTTTTTGTGGCATCTCCCGGACCCAGAGTTCCTTCTTCGTATCATCCCATGGATACCAGTACATCTCATAGCTGCTTAATGCGGTTCTGGTGGCCATGGGCAAGCAGACCCAATAAAGCTCAACCTGATCCTGAATCCGTTCAAAGGTGCGTTCCACATACTCAGTCGTCACCGTATACTGTGCCTCAAAGTCCTGATGAAACACGCCAATGGCCCTTTCCGGATAATGCTGATTCCGATAATCCAGAACCAGATTGAGCAGCAAACCGCTGTCCTTGCCTCCGGAAAAAGAGACATAGATATGATCAAACTCCTCAAAGAGAAAATGCATCCGCGCTAAAAACGCATCATAAACATTCATATGCAGATACTCTCTTACCAAAAATACACCTCTCTTCTTCTGTCCTTTCCAAGAACCGGATACATTTCGATGAACTCACTTCGATTCTCAATTCCTCACTATCCATTAATGAACGATGTCTGTATCCAAATTCTCACTTTTTCTTTCGCAGTTTCAAGTCAATATTATTCTTTTCTGCTTCCGCCTTCAGCAACCAAGCAGTAAAAGCGCTTTTTCTTTGAGCGTCAGGTTTTCCAAATCGGATCTGTTCTCAATTTTTCCAAGTACTGCTCTCAGTTCATGAATCTTCAGAAGGTTTACTGCAACACAAAATAAGGTCTTTTTACGGCCATCATTATATCCTGCAAGAAGAGTGCCCAGTATTTCTACCTTTTCTTCCTGCTCTGCATTGTAAGCTTCAATCCCAATCTGCCGGGCCTTCTCTAAATCGCTCTTCTGGTTTCGATGTGAAATAAAAGAATCAAATTTGTCTATCTTCTCGTATTTTTCGCAGGGGTATTCATTGCATTGAAAGCAATACTCTATCCCATTATGTTCCATACTGCACCTTGCTATTTTACATGAGTGATTTTCCTCACCACAACCGAGACAATTTTTATTCAAATACATAGGGCAAAGCCCACAATTCAATCCACAGAGAGAAAATAATTTATTTTGTCGATGGAATCCTTTCATGCTGCCTCCCTAAACGGTTTACACACCTGTGTTTCCCTCTTTCCTTGTTTTTTATCATTGTAACATCTCCTGTGCTGCCAGGCAATTCCCTATAAAGAGAAATTACCTAATACAGACTGAATAAACGGCTGGGAAAAAAACATTACTACGCCAACCGTTACATATAAAAGATATAACTCACGTTCCTTGCAGCCAAGCCAGTTTAATTGTGGAAACCGATTAATAATCAATTTTCCTATTAAATATCCTATCATTGTACCTGCCACATTCGTTATCACATCATTTATATCGGTTGCGCGAAAGGTAAATATCTGCAGTATTTCAATACCCAGTGATGTCATCAGGCCCAAGCCCACTGTTTTCATCATACTTCTGTATTCGGGCCATAAGCATGGAACAAATATACCTAATGGGATAAAAAGCAAAACATTCAGATAGCTGTTCGTTATATCGGTCAACATCCCACGCAGAGGAATAAAGTTATGAGATAAAACGATTCTCATCCCTGCTATATTGGGAAATCCCACTAAAAAGCATATTGCAGCCAGATATAATGAAAAAAGTATATAGGCTGCCGTCTTTTTTATGTTATGAAATATAAATATATGATATAAAAAAAGAATCGGTATCAGTATCGCTGATGCAGCCGCAGTTTCTATCCCTGTTGAATATATTCTATACATAAACATCTCCATATGCACATCCTGTCTCTGTATTAAATAGAAGTATCTTTTCCGGCTTTAGCCGAATATATACCTCCTGCCCGGCCCGGCCTGAGAAATCCGCGCCTGTTACCATCGTCATATCCGGTATATCAGCCCCGGTGAGGAAAACTGCCGCTTCACGCCCGGTATTTTCTAAAATGCTGATTTTCATCCGCACTGCATGAGGATCGTCCGGTGCCGCCGGCACAATGTGTTCGGGACGGATACCTGCCTTAATGGGCCCCTGCAGTCCTCTTGCGTCCAGACCGCTTTTACCCATCGGAATACGGGCATTTCCCAGGGTCAGATAATGTTGTCCGTTATTTGAAATAAGCTCTGTGTCCCACACATTCATATTGGGTGAGCCTATGAACCCAGCAACAAACAGATTCGCCGGATTTCTATATATTTCCTGCGGTGTTCCAAATTGCTGTAAAACACCGCCGCTTATTACGGCGATGCGCGTCCCCATCGTCATTGCCTCCGTCTGATCATGGGTGACATATATGGTTGTTACCCCCAGCTCCCGTTGGAGCGTTATAATCTCCCGGCGCATTTCTGTGCGGAGCTTCGCATCGAGATTGGCTAACGGCTCATCCATGAGAAACAGTCCGGGTTTTCTTATCATGGCCCGCGCAAGGGCAACACGCTGGCGCTGGCCGCCGGACAAGGCCCCCGGTTTCCTTTCAAGCAGAGCATCCAGCTCCAGCTTTTGCGCCACTTCTGCTACCCTTTTCTCCCTTTCCGTTTTGCCGATATGCTGCATTTTAAGGGGAAAAGCAATATTATCTTTTACTTTCATATTGGGATAAAGGGCGTAATTTTGGAATACCATGGCAATATCGCGGTTCTTTGGCGGAACCTGGTTCACAGTCCTGCCGTCCATAATGACCTCGCCGCTGCTTATACTCTCAAGTCCTGCAATCATGCGCAGCAGCGTTGTCTTTCCGCAGCCGGAAGGGCCTACAAAAACTATAAATTCCCCTCTCTTTATTTCCATATCCATATCCTTAACAGCATGAACATCGCCTGGATACCATTTATTCACTTTGCTTATCTGCAGATCGCCTGCAAAATTCCTGTTTTCCATATATTAATCCCCTGTGTTAATCTTTCATTCCGGAAGATATAATGCCCTGCTCCAGATATTTCTGCCCGGACAGGAATATCAAAAGAGGAGGCATCAGTGTAATCAGTGATGCAATTAATGATACCCCGGCGTTATCCGCCGTGATGTTTGACATATATAATGACAGCGGCCAGAGCGCCTGGTTTTTTAAGAATGCCTGAGGCGCTTCTATTGCGTTCCAGTATTCCAAGAAGCCCAATACCACAGCCGAGAGAATGCCCGGCGCTCCCAGCGGAAGCCCAAATCGTAAAAAAGTCTGAAATGAGGAAGCCCCATCCACGGCTGCCGCCTCCATGACCGCCTCCGGTATGTCCATGAAAAAACGTGTCATGATGAATACCGGAAGTGTTGATGCCGCACCGGGCAGTATGACTGCCCACACGGTATCAATCAGGCCCAGTTTGTTCAGGACAAGATAGCTGGAAACCATGGTCACCTGAAATGGCATCAGCATCAGGACAATATACAAGGTATAGAGTATCTTTTTCCCGCGAAAATGAAACTTTGCAAATGCCCATGCCGCAGGTGCGCCCAAAAGGACATGGCCAAGTATGATTGGAAAAACCTGCCTGCAGGAATTCCAGAATACCGTAAAAAACTGGGGCGTATCCAATAATAGTTCCACATATGCCGCCAGAGTCGGATAACGCGCCATTACAGGCCATACAGCCGTTCCTCCCCTGCCCTCCAGGACAGGCGCAAGATTTTCAGACAGCTCTGCCCCTCCCATAAAGGTACCGGATATCAGCATCCAAAGAGGCAGCCATATAAAGACCGAAATCAATACAAGGGGCAAGCCAAGAAGCCATTTTTTCATATCCTATCTCCTCTGTTCATAATTTTTTGCAGCAGTAGTATTAAAATAAATACCAGAATTGCCATCATCACAGCTCCGGCACACATTTTATCCACATCCAGATTGCCGTACCAGTTATTGAATAAGTGCTGAAGCATGTAAATACTGTCATCCGGATAACCTCCCGCAATCAGATAAGCCTCCCTGAACACCTTAAAGGAATTGAGCAGCGACAGCACGGTAATGGTAAATAATGTGGGCATAAGATTGGGAAGCGTAATCCTCACAAACCGCTGGAGGCTTCCGGCGCCGTCTATCTGAGCCGCCTCATATAATGCCGGATTTATGGCGCTGAGTCCTGACAGCCACAGCACCATATCATATCCGAAATTCTTCCACAGATAAGCAAACACCAACACGCCAAAGGCGGCCTTACTTCCAATCCAGTCAACCGGAACCAAACCCCAAAGTGCAGTAAATGCATTGAGAAGTCCATTTTTATGAAAAATCACACGCCACAAAAGAACAATCGAAGCAACGGGAACCGCCATGGGTACAAGAAACGAGGTCTTGAAAATGCCGCGCTTTTCCCTGAAGGAGGCCAGCATCAGGGAAACAGCCAGGGAAAAGAGTAACAGAAGCGGTATGCAGACTAAGATAAATCTTGCTGTATTAGCTGCCGCCAGCTGAAACGCATGGTTCCTCAAGACTGACAGATAATTTTGAAATCCCACAAACCGGTCACCGGCAGCCAGGAAAAAGGAACGGCGCAGAGCGTCCAGCATAGGAATCAGCACCATAATGCTCACGAACAGCAGGCTCGGCAGCAAAAACAGCCATGGTACCATTTGTTCCCGGATCGGAACACTGTATTCACGTTTTTTCTTCATCCATAATCCTCCCTTCACGGACATCGGCGGCAAGTGTTTCTTTCAGACAGTAAAAGAGAAAATCCACACATATCCAAAGACATGGCAGAAGATACATCGCTTTGCAAAAGGTCATATTGTGAGCAGAGGCTATCTTGAATGAAATCAGGCAAAGTGTCAGTGTATATGCCGCACAATAGAACATCATTCTTTTGTAAGAGCGTATGGATACCAGCATTGCTGCGGCTGCCGTAAAGGCAGAGGCACACACAGAAAGCAGCACTGCCATAAATGACGAGGTCCAAAGCTCCATATCCCGGAAGGCAGGCCCGGCCGCCATCCAGGAGACCATATTTTTCCCCTGCTCCTGAAACAGATTTCCCCAGAACTCAAAATCAGACCACATTGTGGGGACAAACTCGGAAGGAAACTCAGGCAGATCCATACAAAACCATAATACGGCCAATATACCGAAAGCGATTAAAAAATAAACAGCCAGCAGTAGGGGATAACGGAAAAGCCTTTTTCCATGCCTGGTCACGCGCCCAAGGATACCAATTGCCAGAATGATCGCAGGGAGCCGGAGTATCATGCCAAGTACCCATGCAAATAATGTCAGGTCAAGGATCCGTCCCTCCGGAAAACCTGCCGATGAGAGATACTGACCGGCCCTCTCCCCTGCTCCCGGACCTGTAAACGTCAGCTGCATATTGGATAAGGGTTCTTTCGATTCCGCCTGCGCCTGTAAGAATAACCTTGGTTCTTCCTCCTCAAATATGCCGCGGACATAGAACCGCTTTCCTTCCGCCTTTACCGGCAACCCAATCACATTAATACTCCCCCACAGGGAGAATGCCAGACCGGTACTGACGGCACAGCCAGAGGCATCCGATCTGGCCGGATAAGCGCCGTCAGCCGGCATGGAGGAGACAACATCCCCGCAGTCTCCAAAGGCGGCAACTATATCCGCCTTCATCTCCTTTTTATCTGAAGCCATTATCTCCTGTTCCGGATATATCTGCCATAAGGTGACCTCCGGCTGGTTTCCTGCTCCATCCTGCCTTGCATACGTCTGCTGCCTGATAAGCTCTGAGGGGCTGACACCGCCCTTTTCCCATTTAATGCCAACACTGGTGCAGTGACTGATGGCCGTACTATAGAAAGAACAAGCGAAACTCCAAAGAACCGCTGCCAGTATTGCTGATATTGTCAACGCCCGGTAATGAGCAAACCTGTTAATTTTCAATGCGGACCCTGTCTCCTTCCGATATGATCTTATTTGAGCTTATAACTACCTGATCCGAATACGTAAGCGCGCCGTCAACATACATCATCTGACTGTCTCTTTCCTTTACTGTTATATCTACCCTTGCAATGACCCATTCTGTTCCCAGTACAGAGCTTTGTCTGCGGAGTACGAATACGTGGTCTCCGCCAAAATCACTTCTGAGTGCGGTAAGAGGCAGACAATTTTGATACGTCTCGCTCTTTCTGCTTAGAAAAAGCTGTGCCGGCATACCGGAAGTATAACCTCCCTCCGGCAGAACCGCAGTTACTAAAACCTGGTCCGACTCGTCCGGCGTGCTGATGGAATGAATCTCCACATCTGCTTTTTGTGTGCTTCCATCCAATTTGTAATGAAGCTCTCCCTTGTCCCCGGCTGAAAAGCGGCGCGCTGAATCTTTATCCAGTTTTCCTTCAAAAACAAATCCTCTGTCAGCAGAGGAAAGAATGACTGCATCTTCCCCCTCCTTTGTTTTATCCCCGCGTTCCAGCGTCCTCACCACCGTTCCAGGGGCCGGAGCCAAAAGACGTCCCCCATTATCCAGAATTTCCTGTAATGCAGCACGCGATTTCTCTTTATCTGACCGCTCAGATTCACAGGTAATTCTGTCAATCTCACCTTCCTTCTGCAATACCTCAGCCTGTCTCCGGGCATCTTCCAATGCTGCCTGCGCGGTCTCAACTGCCCTTCCCGCAGCATAAAGTTCTTCCTCCTCAGAATATTGGTTATCCTCTGACTCACGCCGGGCACGGTTTAACGCTTCTCTTGCAGTATCAATGGCAGCCTGGGCCTCACTGACTGCAGACTCAGTTGAAAAATCTTTTCCTTCCCTGACTGCTTCCAGCACTGTTTCTGCTTTATAAAGAGCATCTTTGGCTTTATCAATTTTACGTTTCCAGCGTCGCTTGATGGAATCCAGGTTATCGTCTGCCCTGTCATAGGACGATGAGTTATAGTCTGCTTTTGAAAGTTCCTTTTTGGCCTGGTTAAATGCCTTTTGCGCAATGGAAAGTTCCTCCTCCGCCTCCTTCAGCTCCTCCGTATAATCCGTGGCATCATCCGGCTGCTTCCCTGCAATCGCTTCCTTTATTTCGCTGACTCTCTGATTTGCCATATTAAGTTCATCTTTCGCCTGCTCATACGCTTCTAATGCCTGCTGATAACTATCCTCTGAATCATCAAGATTTTCTGATTCCTCATCCAGCGCCTGTTCTGCGGCGCGGATGGCGTCCTCCGCGTCCTCCCTTACATTTTGCAGGTTTTCCCTCGCTTCCTTCACAAGCGCTTCTGCCTTATTAATAAGATTCTTTTCCGCATCCGCCAGTGTTTCTTCAAGCTTTGTATAATCTTCTTTCAGCCGCATCTCTGCCCTGGCATACTTCGCAGCAATCCGCTCATACGCCTTTTTGGCATCCTCCAGCGTACGCTGTGCCTCAATCACATCATTGCCGCCATTGTTTGATGAAATATCCAATTTAAGATTAAGGATACGGATTTCTTCTTCCAGTTTCTTAATCCGTTCTTCTGCGGCAGGAACATCAAATTCTATCAACGCCTCGCCTTTTTCTACTGATTTGCCCTTCCCGGCATTGACGGAAACGGCCTTAAGGCCATCCGGAAGACTAATCCCTTTCTCCGCTGACGCATGGATAATCCCCTCCAATTCAGCCCTGTTCATCAGCGTTTTGCCTGCCATAGAAGCTACCGAAACATGGGCGGTAGTAAAGGAATATGATACACGGGAAATAATTGTGCATACTAACATGAATGCAAAAAATCCAATCATAAGATATACAGCCATGCGCTGTACACGGTCTTCTATGAGGGGCCTGTATTTCTTTCCGGAAATAAGCATGGCCTTTTGTTCTCTTATTTTTTCCCCAATATGTAAACGCATAGCTGTATCATCTCCTATCAGGTTAATTGAACACAATCATAATGATTCTGTCTGCCAGGTAAGAACCGTCCGCCTGCTGTTTCCCGAAACACAGTACAAAATCACTGCCCCCTATCCTGTCTTTTTCACTGTCCTCCAAAAAGTAGCTGCTGCCATCCGATTTCACGGTTCCCTTTTGAAATACCGTGTCTTCTGTATAAGTAACCGTCATGCTGCCCCCATCTCCTGAAGATGAAGTGCCGTCCGCAAAGGGCGATGTATTAATCACGCACCCGGTATCCGAGCATTCGCCGGCTGTACCGCTCAAATCAGCAGACTTCATCATGTCATTCGCATCTGCAAACGTATCCATTGTATCTGAGTCCCCATTCCCGGCATCATCCTGAATTTGCAGAGACGAATCATTTTGGACCGCTTCCTCCTGCTTTTCAGGGACCTCCGCCTTCTCCTCCTTACTGGCAGTAATTACAGGATTACTTTCCTGTCTCTCTGTCGCTTCAATTCTTTCTGTTTCCGTTTTTGTATTTGTCTCTATACCTGCACAGCCGGTAACCAAAAGCATCCCCGCGCAGATAACTGCATATATCCCCATCATTCCTCTTTTCATAAGCTGTCTTTTCATAGTTTTGGCTCCTTTCCTTTGCATAAAAATTTTCACATTTGCTCATTGATATAAAGACTGGCCCGGCTCTGAATTCTTTCAGCCGCTTCCAGGGCGCTCCTGGCCCCTGAAAAATATTCCCGGGCCTCCTCTAATATCAGTGATTCCAGTGTCTGATTGTCATTCTCCACATAGGCTGCGCTGTTTAAAAGCTGCTTTGTCAGCTCCACATCTTCTTTTGTTGCCTTGCCGTCTTCGTAAATCCATGTCCAGACAGATTTTCCATCCACCGCCGCCTGCGTGATCTTATCAAACGCCCTCTTATGAATCGGAAGCATCATACATGACATCTGATGCTCCTCTGTCAATAGTGTTCTGACAAATTCCCATGCCCCTTCCTTCCGGGAGCTGGACGAGGAGATTCCAACCTTCACTTCCGGTTTGATTACGTGGTACTCACCGCCGCCTCCGGGAAGTCCAAGAAATCTCAGATTCCCGTTGTAATAATTTCTGTACCGGGTGATGTGGTAAACGCTCAGCACAGTCTCATAGGCTGCTGCATAGCTTTCGCTCATCTCCGTTCCTCCAAAGCTGTTCTGGCTGCTTTCCTGTATTTTGCCGGCAAATTCCAGCATTTTTACAAATTCAGGTGAATCAAAAGAGCATTTGCCCAAATTCCAGTCAATAAAACTGCCATCTGTCTGAAGCATGATTTTCAGGAAGGAAGCACCAGACAGATTGTTTATGGAATTGGCTCCGTAAGTATCAAGGACCTTTTCCAGCTCCTGAATGGTCCAGCCATCGTTTCCAGCCACAATATCTTCACCGGCCAGCATAGTGGATATGGCTGCTCCGTCCGTAAGATAGGGCAGCTTTCCATCCAGGCTGATAGCTTCAAAGACATTTTCAAAGTAATCCTCTTTCCTGATTTCCGGATCATGTTCCATATATGGATAGAGATCTTCTAAAAGCCCTTTGCTTTGATAAATCTGTACAGACAAATGACTCATATCCAGGATATCCGGCATATCGCCGGAGATGATACGTGTATTAAGATTTATAATGGCATTATCCCATTCCTCGTCAGTCACATTCTGCGCATACGGAAAATACTCTGTCAGCTCAACCTTATACCTGTCGTTTGTTTTGTTAAAATCAGATACGGCCTGGACAAGGCCGGGGGTCGCGCTCAGGCTCACCATACTCAAAATCTCCCTCTCATCCGCCCCCTTGGTCAGAACCGCCATTTCATACGATAATACCTCAGTCTGATTAGATGAGGCTGCCAGGACCACAAAACGCCCGTCCGTGCATTCTCCAAGATGAACCTCTGATGTGCCAAGTCCCATATCCGACCAGTTAAAGACCGGGCTGCCCTCCTGCGCGCCCGCTGCATAACCATATAAAACCGAAGAATCAAACCGATAGAAATCTTTGTTCACACCTCCGTACAGACATGCTGTTGCGCCCAGATAGATTTTGTCTTTACTCCAATCCCGGCTCTTCATGTCCACTGTCAGCAGGTCATAGTTCATACGGTCCGGGGAAGTTGCACAAATACCAATCTGTCCCCCGGCAGTCGTTGTGGTTGTCATAAGATTTCCCTCATAGTCGAGAGAAAATAAGAAACTGCCGTCATTGTCGAACAGATAGACCAGCGTATTTCTGCCTTTAGCAGCCACACAGATATTTCCCTCTCTATCAATGCTGAGGAACAAATCTCTTCCAACTGCTGATATGACTGAGGTGTCCATCACACCTGCCAGGTCAACCGACTGAACCAGTGAACCGCTGTTGTCAAATTTCCTTAAACTATAGACGCCGGCCTGTTCCAGGCAAACCGCCCAGATACTGTTGTCCGGGGCAAAGCCAAAATCCAGAAGCGAAACCGAGGCGTCCAGCTCCAGATTCTGTTTCAAAAACTTACCGTCATCAATGTTCATTGCTGCCAGATAGGACGTGCCATCTTCCTCCAGACAGCACATATAGGCCATATCATCTTTGAGCAGAAGTCTTTCGATTCCTGTCACTGAGTCCGGAATATCAAAAAAGTCTGCAACATAGGAAGAATCCGGCTGCATGGCATCCATGCGGTTCCCGCAGGCTGTTATGGTAAAAATCAGTGCTGTTGTTCCCATTATTGTAAAAATCCGTCTTAACTTCTTTCTCACAGCCACCTCCATACTCTAAAATTACCTCCTTTCATATAAAAATTGCCTGCTCTATCAGGCAGTTTAAGCATACCATTGATGAGCAGGCAATTTTTTAATTTGAGATAATTGATTTTCTATGGAATGGTAAATGAATGATTAAGAAATTCCTAAGGCGATATACTCCTCTTTCTAAGATTTATCAGTTCAAAAACATTATTCATAATCTCCTTATCCCGTACTTCTAACATCAGCCATTTCTGTCCGTTACCAGTTTTTGCATCTCTGAATACTTTCTGCACATAGTCAGAAAATAACGGCATTAATAATTCTGCCTCCGTAAGTTCACGGCTTCCTATCACCACAAGAGCGATAAAATAACCCTGCATTGGGTAACAGGTACAAAGAGATTTCCCGCTTTTCTTGTATTTAATATTCCAGCCTGGCTGCATGGAACAGCGGCTGTAATCCATATAAGGCTCAATCCGGTAAGCGGACCGGATGCGGCTGTCAAACTCTGCCCATAACGGATTGTCAATATACTCCGCTATTTGCTTCAGAGATGGAGCATCGCCGTTTGTATAAAGCATATTCCAATCCATCCCAATATCCCTCCTACTCTTTTTTTTCCAACGGTATGGGCTTGACCCAAATTTCCATACAGGCCATGTCCTTTAGGTCACGATAATACTTTTCTGCTGAAAAAGGCTCCGTTGTTAAGCTGTGATGCGGCAGCCATGTACCAAAAAGGTATTTTCCACCCTGATTCAAGGCAACCGTTACCAAATCCTCAAAACTTTCTGCTTCAATCCTGCAAACGATGTATTCTCCCGCAGGGAGTTCTCTCTTTACAAAGTCTCCCTCCTGTTTATGCGGGATATTTCGAACAAGACCTCCCGCAAAATACGTGAAAAGGCCCTGTGCCGTATCTTCCGTATGGGACATTCCCATTTCCACATTAGCATCGACGTCTTCTGCGATTAACGTCTTCTCCATATGGTAGCGTTTCCAGAGCTGTCCCGGCACATCTACACCTGTGCTTTCACCAGCCGGAATCTGTTCGGAAATACGGACTTTAGTTTCAAAGCCGAGGTAAACTTCCGGTTCCGTCAACGTTTTTCTCTGGATTTCCAAGACGATATTTCCTACCACCAGCGGAACCCCTTCATCTACTAAGACGTAATTCATGGAAACTTCCGGCTTGTCGAATGTGTTGAGCATTGGTAAATCTCTCCTGTACTCTTCGGGTGTGATTCCATACGTTTCCTTGAAGGCCCGCGTAAAATTTGCATGGCTTGTAAAGCCATAGTCCAGGGCAGCGTCAAGTATTCTCTGTTCGGTATTACCCAGATTTTCAATCACCTTTGCCAGACGGCGGAGCTTCACATATTCCTGAACCGGTTTATTTACCAGCCGCTTGAACAAACGCTGAAAATAGAAAGGGGACAGGCCGGCAATATTTGCCAGTTCCTCCGTATAAATTTCTTCTGTTAAGTGTTCCTCGATAAATGTTAACGATTGTTCGATTGCTTCCCATGCGTACATTGTTGTACCTCCTGTATTTGATGTTCACATTATATCATCTTATTTTTTACCGGGCTTATCACACAATGCGCTTTTTTTCAGGAAATCGCTGTAGTACTAGGGCACTACTTCTCCCATGCTGTCGCAGATTGATTTATCCAGCAAATGGGAGTACAGTTTACCGTTCCTCACACTGTATTGATTAAATCTCTATATTTTGTGTTGACCTGCCTGGAACAGTTCAGGGAAGATGAAGAATTAGAACAGATACAAACACTTTTAGTTGATGGTATCGTGGAACAGGTTGTTAAAAAATAGCAGCACTTGTTTGGTTATTTGGCTGACAGGTAGCCCCTGCCGTGACAGTCTGATGATGCTGATGGGATTTCAATGATGAAAGCAGTGCGTCCATTACTGCTTTCAGCCCTTATCTGTCCGCCATGCAGTA